>Ga0190265_10000147_pt1 | contig 68272 bp, 63 predicted proteins | sample Popmic124T_FD_133135 | JGI IMG/M metagenome (GOLD analysis project Ga0190265, IMG submission 133135) | Populus adjacent soil microbial communities from riparian zone of Indian Creek, Utah, USA - 124 T | ecosystem: Environmental > Terrestrial > Soil > Riparian zone | place: USA: Utah | collected... | reverse complement strand
ATTCTAATGACGGTTTCGGCTCCGAAAGTGCCTCCTTTGCCGGTTAGCCAGGTCATTCCGATGAGTCGGTCCTGTTCTAGTTCAAGAAACCTTCCGTAGTGAGCATGCCGTCCCCAGTCGTGTCGGTTGTAAAAAAAGAAAGGTTTGTCGATTTCCGGGGCCATAATGAGCTCGCCTGGCTGAGCAAACCATAGATCAAAATTTTCTGTCCAAGCCTTGTAGAGATCGGCGGCATTGGCTTTCATGTGTTTTTCGAGTGTGAGGTGATTTGGTCTTTCTTGCAGGTTTGGAGTCATTTCAGATTTCATTGAGCGCCTTTTGTTTGGTTTGTGCTGGTGTCAGCAGTCGTGGCTCTGTTCAGTTCTCAATCCGCCCAACGAGAATTAGACGAATGTTCGCCTTTAAAGGCGAACATTCTTTCGTCTATCACGGTTGGAAGAGACGAGTTCATTCGTCAACCGGGCTGCGGATGGATAGACCGGTTTATTGCAGACGTGGGTGTAAATCATTGTCGTGGCTACATCTTTGTGCCCGAGGAGCTCCTGGACGGTCCGGATGTCATAGCCCTTTTCCAGTAAATGGGTCGCGAAGCTATGCCGGAGGGTATGGCAACTCGCGGCTTTCGCAATCCGGGCGGCCCGGACGGCTTGTTTGACGGCGTTCTGCAAATTCTTCTCCCCTGCGTGGTGTCGCCGTGTTTCGCCGCTGCGAGGACGATGGAGAGATTGTCGGCGGGGAAGACATATTGCCACGGCCATTCGCGGGCTGCGTTCGGATATTTCCGGTGCAAGGCGCCGGGAAGATAAACGGCGCCGCCGCCGTGCGCGAGGTCCTGGTGGTGGAGTTCCTGAACCCGGGCGAGGTGCGCCTGCAGAGGGCGGCAGAGTCGCTCCGGGAGGATGGTAATGCGTTCCCGCATACCCTTGCCCTCTCGAACGGTAATCTGCCGATATCCAAAATCGATATCCTTGACGCGCAGCCGGAGACATTCGAGCAGGCGCAGACCGCTCCCGTAGAGGAAGTGGGCCATGATCCGGTAATCTCCCTTCAAATGGGCGAGAACGGCGCGAGCTTCGGCTCGCGTAAAGACGACGGGAAGCTTGGGCGGGCGGCGAACACGCTCGACGGCGATAAATTCGAGCTTCCGATCGAGCACCTGTTGGTAGAGGAAAAGCAGGGCGCTGAAAGCCTGGTTTGCGTGGAAGCCGCAACATTTGAATCAACGGCGAGATGGGTGAGAAAAGCGGCGATCTCCGGTTCGCCCATCTCAGCGGGATGGCGTTTTCCGTGGAAGAGGATGAAGCGGCGGATCCAATCGAAGTAGGCCTGTTCGGTGCGAATGCTGTAATGCTTGACGCGCAGGTGCCAGCGGACGCGGTCGAGCAGCTTGGGCGGAGGTTGAGGAAACGGAAGCTGAGCTGGGGCTGGGACAAATCACAGTTGAGGGCTGCTCCGGGGAACGCCGCCATCATTGCAGTCCGACGGGCCTATGGCAATCCTGATTTCTGGTGTAAACAGAGGGTCCAGAAAAGGGTCAGAGCTAAGTATTGGCACATTTTCGCGCAGCTACAGCACGGACCCGATTTCCAACTCCGCAAAGGTCCGACCAAGATTACCCAGGACGTCGCTGGGCAGGAGCGTTTGCTCGGTTGCGCCGTTTTGGAAGATGGCTAGCTCGGCGGTGCGGCCGCAGAGCCACGCGCCCACCCGCGCGGCGTCGTAAAGGGACATCCCCTGTCCTATCAGGGCGGCGCAAATACCGGTCAGCACGTCGCCCATTCCGCCCGTGGCCATCCCGGGATTTCCGGTGGTGTTGAAACTGAGGGGCTGATCGCGCTGGGCGACGATGGTGCGGCTGCCTTTGAGCAAAAGCGTGACGCGAAATTCCTCGCAAAAACTCCTGGCAAGCCCGGCGCGAGTCATTTTTCCGGGAGCGACCAGACGCTGCATCTCGCCGGGATGCGGCGTGAGTAGCCGCGGGCCGCGGCAGCGTTTTAGCAATTCGATTTCCTCAGCCAGAATATTCAGCCCGTCGGCATCCACCACCATCGGCTTCTCGACCCGCCCGATGAAATCGCGCAGGCGCGCGCCATTCGCGGTGCCCAAGCCGGGACCGACGGCCCAGACATCGACCTTCCCCTCGGGGAGATCGCGATAGGCGCGGGTCGTTTTCACCATCACTTCCGGCGGCGCGGCCGAGGCCGCGATTTCATAAATATCCTCGGGGACAAAAAGCTCGACCAGCCCCGCGCCGGAACGCAACGCTCCGGTGGCGGTCATGAGCGCGGCCCCCACGAACCCTTTCGAACCCGCCACCACGCCGATGCGTCCAACCTGGTTTTTGTGCGCGCTAAATTTTCGACGCGGAATGAGTCCCGTCAGCGCCTGGGACGTCGCCATGATCTCGTTGCGAGCGCCGCCCGCCTCGAGATCGGGCAGCGGCAGGACGACGATGCGGCCGGCGAAATCGATCGCGGCGTCGGCCAGCAGCCCATGCTTCGCGAATCCGATGGTAACGGTGAAATCGGCCACGACCGAATCGGGATCGATTTCGCCGGTATCGGCGTCGAAGCCGGTCGGGAGATCGACCGCGAAGACGAAAGCGTTTCGCTCGAGGCGAACGCGATTGATTTCGCGCGCGGTCGCGCGAATCGGCTCGCGCAAAAGTTTTTTGGTCCCCACGCCGAGGAGTCCATCGAGAATGATGGTGCGACCCGCGCCCGCGCTGCGATCATCCGCCGGCCGGGCCGCCGGCGCGCCGCGCAAAGCCGCGAGTTTCCTGCCCGTCAATTCGCTGAGATCGCTTTCGGGAAATGGGAGGCGGACATCGATCTTCCAGCCCTCCCGCTGCAAACGCTCGGCCGCGACCAGCGCGTCGCCGCCGTTGTGGCCTTTCCCAGCGTAGACGATACACGCGCCCGGGTGCGGGAAAAACTGCCGGACCGCGCGCGCTACTCCCGCCCCGGCCTCGTCCATCAAGGCCTCGACTTCAACCCCGCGCGCGAAGGCTGCTTCTTCCGCCGCCCGCATCTCCGCCGCGCTTACGACCGGCGAGTCCAATCAATCCTCCGATTTCTTCTTCTTTTTCTTGCGGGGTGTCGCGGTGCTTTTCTTCTTTTTGCTCTTGGACGCATAGCGCGCGGACTTTTTCTTCTTCGAATATTTTGACCTCCTCGAGGAGCGTTCGGCCACCGCCGAGGGGCGCACAAAGTCGCCGCTCGGCCCCATCCCGGCTCTCGCCAGTGAAGGCGTCAGCGGCCGGCTGAAGGGCGCTGGCTGGCGCCGAATCCCCCGCGCGATTCGCTCCGCGAGCTGTTGCCGATAAGAAGCGCTTTGCGCGAGCCTGCCTTCCTGTGGGTTGGTCAGGAAACCACACTCCACCAGAACGGAGGGAATGGACGTCCGGCGGATGACGTAGAACCCGCGTCGGCGGATTCCGCGGTTTTCGGTCGGCGCGCCCGCCACGACATTTCGATGGATGCTCGCCGCCAGCGATGCGCTGTCGCTCCGATAATAATAGGTCTCAACGCCGTTGGCGCCGGCCCGGCGCGAGGAATTAAAATGAACCGAGACGAAGATCGCGCCACGGTAGCGATTGGCGATGGCCACGCGGGTGCCGAGAGGAATGAAGACATCGCTGGTGCGCGTCATGATCACCCGGTAACCCTGGGCTTGGAGGACGTTCCTCAGGCGCAGGGACACATCAAGCGTCATCCCCTTTTCGCCGATGCGTTGATAGGGGACCCCGCCCCGGTCGTGGCCGCCGTGGCCGGCATCGATCACAACCGTGCGCTGGCCAAAGGCGAAGGAGGCCAGGGCCATGAACCAGGCCATGGCCGCGACAGTAATAAGACGATGACAATTCATGAAGGCGAAGACCGAAAAGTTCTTACTCGTCCGCGGGCGGCCTGGCGGAGCGGGTGGATGATTTGGATGCCGGGCTTCGCGCCGACTGAGCCACGGGCACGTCGCGCATTCCGCCGCTCACCGCGATAGCGCCATCCGCGGTGTGTCGCAAACGTGGACGAGTCTTGGTTTCCATGAAAATAGAGTGCCGCAGAAGTTCCCCATTCAATCCGATGTGGGAATAAGCCCAACTTCGGGGCGCAGCGCAATGAAGAACATGCAGTTGATTGGCGGGGTCGAGTTCCACTTGCGGCTCATCGTAGGCAATAACGCGGCCCAACGAGTAGGTCGTATAAACGATGCCGCTATTTTTATTCTCGACTCGCACGTAGAGCGACGTGTGATCCGGGAAGCGATTTGAGAGGAGCGAGTAAGTGCGCATCTCGCCCGCGCCCGGCCTTCCGGCAGGGATGCCCACGGTTTTTTGCCAGACCGGCCGGGCATCCGCGACCTGGAAGACTTTGGTTGGAGAATAAAAAAACTTGTTCAGGTCCGCGAAATAAACGTTCGCGCGCACATGATAAGCGCCAAAATCCTGGACGGGAAAAAGCGGCGTCAGATTGATTTTTCGCGTGACGGTCTTGCCCGCCTCCACCTCGAGCGGCGGCTCCGGCGCGCTCTGCTTCAGGGGCGCGAGCAGCCGGCCTTCCCTGGCGTTCACCTCAAAACCAAACCAGCGGTGGCCGTCCTCATCGCGAAGCTCGATGTCGCGGCCGGCGAGATTGGTAATCCGGAGCGTTGCCATGACGGGCTCGTGCGCGATGTACTGGAGCCGCTTGAATTTGAGTTCCACCTGGATTTGTCCGCGCGCCGCCCCGGCCGCCAACAGAAATAGGGCAAGGGGAACGATCAACTTCATCGGCCCGCTAGAATAACGCATCCCGGTGGAGAAGAAAGAATGGTTCCGCGCCGTGTCGAATTTTGGTGGATCGGGCGCTCCGCCGCACGATGGCAGGAATGGCCCCGAAAGCTTTCGGGGCGACTATGAAACATCGCGCGATCCCGCGGCGGCGGGACACGATCCACCTATGACCATTCGACGCGCCGTGAGGAGTCCGCGGCTGCCTCACTGCGGGGCAGTGAACGGCGGCGGAAAAAGATTAAGAAGCTTGGAGGGGTCGGCGCGGACGGCCTGGAGTTGGTCGTTATAATAAATGCGCACGATGTAACCGAGATATTTCCGCTCGCCGGCTTCGCCCGGCAGTTCCGCCGAAGGCTCCTTCCTGGTGGAGCTCTTCTTCTTCGGGCCGCCCGGCGTCACCGCCGCGGCCGCCGCCGATAACGCCGCGTCGGGCGAAAGCGGTTTGTTCTTGGCCCGGAGATAAGTCACCGCCAGGACCTCGGGATTGGTTGCCTTCCAATCGTGATGCGGCGTGAGCCATTCATAACTAACATCCGCATCGGTCAGAATGACCTCTTTGTTATCCAGCGTGTCGTAAAAGAACACCTGGATTTTGACTTTGGTGTGGTCGATCGGCGTATTCGGGCGCGCTTTTACGGCGATCTTCAGCTTCATGTTCGTCTCTGAATCCGCATCGGGAGAGTCCGTGGCAGTTACCTCGGTAATGCCGAAGGTCGAGCCGTCAGGGATGCCATCGGCATCGTTTCGCGTACTGCCGGCATCGAGCGGCGAGACTCCGGCCAGGCCCGGGCCAGTGGCGGTCGTGGGAGGAGCCGCCGTGACGCCGCTTTTCAATTTCAAATCGGCCAGCTCGTAAAGCGCTCCGGCCGATGGGCCGATCTCCTGAATTTTGCGCCACGTCTCGTTCGATCGCTCGGGAAGCTGGATCGACTCGTAAATCATCGCCATCTGCGCCAGGACGTTTGCGTTTTTTGGATCGCTCTGCGCCGCATCTTGCAGGCGGGCGAGCGCATTCGTCGTATCGCCGCGATCACGCAGCTCGGTGGCTTCCTTCAAGAGCCGTTCGGCCGTCGATAGCACCGCGGCACTGGGTGGCGACTGGACCGCGGCCGGCGCGGCCGCGGTAGTCTCTTCGACAGGAGCTGGAGCGGCGGTCGGTTTTGCCGGCTCGACGGGAGGGGCCACCACCTTCGGATGCGCGGCCGCGTATTCAGCCCGCGCCTTGCCAATGTAGTGAACCGCCACGCCGGCGATCTGCGCCGCGCCGAAGATCGCCACCACGGCGAGCGCGATGGTAAAAATCTTATCCGGCGGTGTGGGAGAGGGAGAGACGTCGGCCGCTTCCATAGTGTCGACAATTATGCCTTGTAAACGGCAGTCCGCAAACCCGTCAAATCGCCTTCTCGCGTCCCTTCGTTGTCGTGCTCTTACTCGTGCTCGTGCTCGCCGCGGAATCGAGCACGAGCAGGAGCACGAGCACGATTACGAAAAATGGTTACCGGGAAATATCCGCCTGGCTGAGCAGCTTAAACCCCTCGCCCAGAAGCACGGAGGAAGCGCAATCGGTGTCGTCCACGTGCAAGGCGAGCGCCGCGAACCCGCGCGGATGGGTCAGCAAGGGGTAACTGAAATGCACGTTCACTTCGGCCATGAGCAGCGCCGCCAGGAGCTTGGCCAGCTCGGTCGCCACCTCGCGCATCTCTACGACGACCATCGCGCAAACTCCAAACGGGACATCGTGCCGGCGGAAGAGTTCCTCGACCTGTTCGGGATCGCTCACCACGATCCGCGCAATCGCGGAGTCCGTCGACTCCGAAATACTAAGTGCAACAACATGAGTATTATGCGCATGCAATAGCTTTACCACATCGAGCATGGCGCCGACTTTGTTGGGCAGAAAAATCGAGAACTGCTTCACGAGCGGTCCGTCAATTTTCGAGGCGGTTTGCGGCAGATCGAGTGGCATAAGCGAGGTCGCGCCATCCCAGGGCAGATCCGGACGGGCGCGAGCGCCAGTATCTCATCGCCTTCGTTTTTTTTGCAAACGAATTAGTGGAAACTTCCCCGCCAATAAATAAGCCCCATAAGACCTGTAGGTCGTACAGGACGCAATGTGAGAAACGTGCTAAACAGTCCGCAACCGACAATGGACGACGAAAACAGCCTGATTGCACAGCGGCGTGAAAAACTGGAAGCGCTTCAGGCGCGCGGCGCGAACCCGTTCGGCCGCGCTTACGAAACTTCCGGCACGATCGCCGAAGTGCGCGAGAAATTTTCGGAAGGCGCCACTTTGCGCGCCGCCGGCCGCATCACCGCCCACCGCGATATGGGCAAAAGCCATTTCGTGGACCTGCGCGATTCCACAGGGCGAATCCAGGTTTACATCCACGCAAAGGAAGTTGGCGATGACGTGATCGAAACGTTCAAGCTGGTCGATCTCGGGGATTTCATCGGCGTGGAAGGGACCTGTTTTCTCACCAAGACCGGCGAGCCAACGCTGAAAGTCCACAAGCTCGAACTCCTGGGAAAATCGTTGCGCCCGCTGCCCGAGAAATGGCATGGGCTTCAGGATGTCGAGGCGCGTTACCGTCAGCGCTACCTCGACCTGCTCACGAACGAGCAATCGCGCGCTGTCTTCGAAAAGCGGATCACGATTGTGCGCGAGACTCGCAATTTCTTCGAAGCGCGGGGCTTTCTCGAAGTGGAGACGCCGATGTTGCAGGCCGTTGCGGGCGGGGCCGCGGCCGAACCATTTCGGACCCATCATAAAGCGCTCGGGCTGGAGCTTTATCTCCGCATCGCGCCGGAGCTGTATCTCAAGCGCTTGCTGGTCGGCGGCTTCAACAAAGTCTATGAGCTGAACCGGAATTTCCGCAACGAAGGAATTTCGCGAAAGCACAATCCCGAGTTCACCATGCTCGAAGCCTATTGGGCTTACGCCGATTTCGAGAAGATGGCGGATTTGGTCGAGGAACTCATCTGCCATCTGGCAAAAACCCTGGAATCCGCCTCTGCTCCGGAGGGACGAGCTTCCGCTCGTCCGAGCGAACTCGCACCCGGCTCAGCAGAAGCCCCCCTCTCCCAAGGAAATGGGACGAGCGGAAGCTCGTCCCTCCGAATTGAGCATCGCGACGCCGAGGGAAACGTGACGCGCACCATCAATCTCACCCGACCGTGGCGCCGTGCCCGTTACCGCGATCTGATCCGCGAGATCGATCCCGAATGGTTCAATTACAGCAGCGAAAAGCGGCGTCAGCGTTGCACCGAGCTTGGCGTCGAGATCAATCCGCGGATGGCCGATTACGAAGTCACCCAGCAGGTTTTCGAGAAATTGATCGAAGAAAAAACCTTCGATCCACTTTTCGTGACGCATTGCCCAAAGGAATTGGTCCCGCTGGCCAAACAGAATTCCGAGGACGACTCGCTCGTGGACGTTTACGAATTGATCATCAACGGTCAGGAAATTTCTCCCGGTTACTCCGAGCTGAACGACCCGACGACGCAACGGCAGCGGTTGCTGGAACAAGCCGGCGAAGAGACCCAAAAGATCGATGAAGAGTTCCTGCTCGCCTTGGAACACGGCATGCCGCCCGCGGGCGGCTTTGGCGTCGGCATCGATCGGCTCACCATGCTCCTCACCGGCGCCGAATCGATCCGCGACGTTATCCTCTTCCCGTTGCTCAAGCCGAAAAATCGCTAAGGCCCTGCTCGGTTCACCACCTTGACGAAGACAACGACGAATAACTGGACGTGCGGCATGGCACGGCGGTCCCCACCCTGTCGCCGTATAAGGGCGTTGGTCTCGGGTAGGGTGGGCGTTCCGCCCCCCGGTTTTGGCATCTGGCCAAAACAATCTTTTCAAGTTCGTGATCGCGAGACGCGATCACCGGCGGGCGGGACGCCCACCCTACCCGAGAGATCAAGGTCGCGACGATTTTCACCGCCTTGACGAAGACAAAGTCTTCCACCAACGAGCTTCGTTTCTTCGCCACGCCGAAGGATTTTCGGAAATGGCTCGAGGCCCATCACGGAAATACCAGCGAACTGTGGGTCGGCTTTTACAAAAAGGGTTCCGGGCGGCCCAGCATCACGTGGCCGGAAGCGGTGGATGAAGCGCTCTGCATGGGTTGGATCGACGGGCTGCGGAAGACGATCGACGCGGAGAGTTATAAGATCCGGTTTACGCCGCGCAAATCCACGAGCAACTGGAGCGCCGTGAATATCGGGCGGGTACGGGAGCTGACCAGGCTCGGCCGGATGCGCCCTGCGGGAGTGAAGGCGTTTGAGCTTCGGAAGGAAGAGAAGTCAGGGATCTACGCCTACGAGAATCGGAAATTGTCGGAGTTCGGAAAGACCGAGGAGAAGCGGTTCCGGGCGCGGCCCAAGGCTTGGGATTTTTTCCAGCGTCAGCCCGCGGGTTACCGCAAGCTCATGACGTGGCGGGTGATCACCGCAAAGCGAGAGGAGACCAAACAGAAGCGCCTGGACGAGCTGATCTCGGAATCCGAAGCCGGACGAAGGTTGTTGTAGAGTTTCATCAGTTCAGACCGCGCGTTCGGCCACCCATTGGACGGCGAAGCGGGCGACCTGCCGCGCATTTTCCAGATTCAACTTCTCCTTGATGTGGGTCCGGTGCGTCTCGACGGTCTTCGGGCTGAGATGGAGGGCCTTTGCGATCGCCTTGACCTCCTTGCCGGCCCCGATCATTTCCAGCACTTCCAGCTCCCGGTCGCTCAAACGATCGGTGATCTCTTCGTCGGGCGCGATACGATTGACCACCACCTTCGAGATCACCTGGCTGGCCATTTTCGGGCTCAGGTAGGTCTGGCCGTCCATGACGTGGCGCACCGCCTCGAGCACGCTGCCCAACGCTTCCTGTTTCGTCACGTATCCTCGCGCGCCCGCGCGCAACGAGCGCACGGCGTAAAGCGATTCGTCGTGCATGGAAAGAATCAAAACCGGCAGGCGTGGAAATTCGGCCATGATTGATTTGGTCAGCTCGATTCCATTCGGGCCCTTCAATCCGAGATCGGCGATAACCAGGTTCGGTTTGACTTTCCGGACCACGTCCAAGGCTTCCGCAGCGGCGCTCGCCTCCCCGCAGACGGCGAAGCCGTCATCGGAATTGAGCAGCTGGATGAGGCCATGGCGGAAAAGCGGATGATCGTCCACCACCACGATCCGGATCGATTCGGGCAAGGCACATTTTGGGTTGGCCACCGGCCCGCTGCCCAGGCCGCCGGTTGATTTGACGCCGGGCTGGATGGCCTGGCGGCGGGCCTCCGTCGCATCCGAACCCGAGGTCGATTTTTTCCCACGGGCCGGGCGCTTGGGCTGTTTTGATTTAGTGGTGATTGCCATGGACCCACCCTGCCCGGAGGGAAGCGTCTATTCTGGTGCGCTCTCCACACATTAACGCGTGCGGACCGTTGTTTGCTCGCATCAAATTTCGGGTCGCCATCAATTTCAGCCCGGAGCGGCTCTTCCTGGCTGCTTCAATGGAATGCTGCAAATGATCTCCATCCCGCCGGTGCGCCGCGGCGCGACCTTCAGCTCGCCCCCCAACGCATTAGCCCGGTACCGCATCATGTGGAGGCCGAGCCCTTTCCCTTTCGAGCGCTTTTTGGGCACGAAGCCTTTGCCGTCGTCCTGGATGCTGATGCAGACATGGGTCTTATCATGGTCGAGGGAGATCAGGACGTTCTTCGCGCCGGAATGTTTCAGCGCATTGGTGACTGCTTCCTGGGCGATGCGGTAAAGATGCAAGGCGACATCGTCGTCGTAGACGCGCACACCTCGGCCAGCCCGGAAAAGACATTTTACCCCGGCGGTTTGCGAAGCCTGCGCGGCCAAATCGCGCAGCGAATTCTTCAGCCCCGAGGGCGTGATCTCCACCGCCTGGAGGCCGCGCGCCAGTTCGCGGGCCAGAACCACATTCTGGTTTACCGTCTCGGCGGCCTCGTCCAGAGTCGCAGATGCCGGCGGGCTTTCTTTCGCCAGTTGCTTCGCGCTCGACTTCAAGTAGAGCGCCGTCGCGGTTAGCTCCTGGCAGACCATGTCGTGCAAGTCCTCGCCGATCCGGCGCTTCTCGCGCTCGCTGATCTCGAGCAGCTCGCGCTCTAGTTGCTGCCGCTGGGCCATGGTCCGCTCGAGCTCCGCGTTGGTCGCGAGCACGTCCTGGGTGCGCTCGATCACGCGCTGCTCCATCTCGTCCTTGGCATGCCGCAGCTCGTCCTCGGCTTCGCGCAGGTCGGTCGCGTCGCGCGCGATCTTGGCCAGGCCGCGCGGCGCTCCGTCCGCGTCGTCGATCCGCGTCATCACGCCGTCCACCCAGATGCGGCTCCCGTCCTTACGGAGGTGCCAGCGGCGATCGGGCGCCCGGCCTTTGTTCATCGCGATCACGATCTCCTCCTCAACCGCGCCTTTCTCGACGTCTTCGGGAACAAAAATAAGCGCGCCGGTTTGACCGACCGCTTCCGCTTCGGTCCAGCCAAAGACGCGTTGCGCCCCGTTGCTCCAGAACGTGATCCGGTTGTCCAGATCGAGGAGAAACATCGCGTAATCTTTCGCGCCTTCGACCAGCAGCCGGAACCGTTCTTCCGTACTGCGGAGGGCCTTCTCCACCGCCTTCAGTTCGTCGATGTCCGTGGCCGAGCCGAACCAGCTAAAAACCCCGCCGGTCCCATTGTTAATAGGAACGTTCCGGCCGATGAACCAGCGATATTGCCCGTCCTTGCCGCGGAGCCGGTATTCCGCATCGAACACTTCGCCTTTCACGAGCGCCCGTTTCCAGCGTTCGATGGCCGCGGGCTCATCCTCGGGGTGGACAATCGCCTGCCAACCCAGCCCGTACGACTCCTCGTGGCTGAGCCCGGTGTAATCGAACCAGCGTTTGTTGAAGTAATTCGCCGTTCCTTCCGCGTCATTCGTCCAGATTAGTTGCGGCACGTTGTCGGAAATCGTTCGGACGCGCTCTTCGCTGGCGCGTGCCGCTTCCTCCGCGCGCTTGCGATCGCTGATGTCGATGGCGTATTTGACCGTGGTTCCGTCGCCGAGATCGGCGCCGACAAACATCATCCATTTCCGGGTGCCATCTTTGCGGAAGTATTCCTTCTCGTAGGGCCCGCCGCGCCCGGTCTTGTGCAGCTGCTCCATGATCTCCATGGTCGCTGCCATGTGCTCCGGGGGAGTGAATTCGCGCCAGGTGAGGGTTTGCTTCTCGAACTCTTCACGCTCATAGCCGAGCATCTCGATCAAGGCGTCGTTCGCGTGCAGGATGACGCCTGAAGCATCGAACGTCATCACGCCGACGCCTGCCACGTTTACCATCCGCTGCAGGCGCCCCTCGCTCGCGCGCAACGCTTCTTCCGCTTCTTTGCGGTCCGTGATGTCTGGCGAAACGCCGACATGGCCCAGGTAAACGCCACCACTGTCGAAAAGTGGATGGGCGACCGATTCGACCCAGCGCCATTCACCATCGTGCCGCCGAGCCCGCACGACAGCGTGGAAGCGCCGCTGCTCGGACACGGCCGCTTCATAATTGGCGACGAGGAGTGGCAGATCATCCGGGTGGATGATCAATTGCCACCGCTTACCGGAGATTTCCTCCGCGGTCTTACCCGTGAAATCGAGATACTGCTGGTTGACGTACTGGTTGTTGCCTTCCGGATCATTGAACCAGATCAGAGCCGGCGCGGTGTCGCTGAGGATGCGGAATTTTGCTTCGCTGTCGCGCAATGCGTCCTCCGCCTTCTTTCGCCGGGCGATGTCAATGAATGTCGCGACGACGCCGGCGATGCGATCTTCACTCGTCCGATACGGAGCAATCCGGCTCAGGAACCAGGTCCCATCGCCCAGCTGCACTTCTCGCTCCACGGTGTGCAAGTCTTGCAACACCTTCTGCGCGTCATCGATGAAGCCTTTATATTTCAAGGTGCTGGTGATGTCCGAGATCGGCCGGTCGAGGTCCGACGGGATCAGGTTGAAAATCTTCTGCGCCGCCGGTGTGAAACGTTGGATGCGGAGCTGGCGATTGAGAAAGAGCGTCCCGATATCGGATGACGCCATGAGGTTATTCAGGTCGCTGTTCGACTGGCTGAGATCTTCGATGCTGTTTTTCAGCTCGTTGTTAACCGTGGTCAGCTCTTCGTTGACCGATTGGAGCTCCTCCTTGCTCGTCTCCAGCTCCTCGGTCGCGGAACGCATCTCTTCGTTGATCGCCTGGAGTTCCTCGTTCGAGGCTTTCAGCTCCTCGCTGCCGGCTTCGTACTGTTCGACGGTCGAGGAGAGTTGCTGCTTCAGATGTTGAATCTCCGCATCGAGGTCGCGGGTAACGTCGCCGGGCAGAGTTGGCGCGGCGACTTCTTGCGCCGATTCCGCGGCGGCGAAGAGGACGAGGTAAAACTTCTCCGATTGTTCGCTCTCGATTCGCCGCACCTGGAGCAGAATCGCTTCGTTTTCGCCCTCGACCCGGACGGTTTGCGGAGCACCGAGGATATTCGTTTCGGTCTGCGAAGCGCGGAAAAGGGCCGTGCGCAATTCGATCTGTAATTCCGGCAAGATGACCTGGAGCAGATTCATCGATGGCTCCCCCTCTGTGAAGCGGAGGAAGCGTCCGGCCTTAGCCGAAAGGTGCACAATTTCGTGCTCCTCATTCACCACGATGGAAGGCGGCGCATATTGCTCCAGGAGTTTGAGGTGGAGCTCGCCGAAAAGCGCTGCCCTCCGTTGCTGGCCGGAAAAGAGAGCCTCGTGCGTTTTCGTTCCCGCTTCCACGAGCAGACCTCGATCAAGGACCGAAAGGGGCTGCTTTCGCGAGCTGAGGCGGAGATGCGGCCGGTTTCCCGGCTCCGCCGTCCGCAATGGAAGCATCGGCAGTTTCCAGGCCGGCCGCGGCACGGAGCGCCGGACATAGATGCGGTGCTTGGGATCGACTGCCGAAAACATTCCCTGGACGGTGCTGCTCTCGGACCCGCCGATGAAAAGGAGACCGCCGCTACGCAAGGCGAAATGAAAAATATCGAATACCTGCTCCTGCGCTTTTGGGTTCAGGTAGATCAAGAGATTCCGGCAGGAAACGAGGTCGAGCCGAGAGAATGGCGCATCGCTCAGGACATTGTGGGCCGCGAAGAGGACCTTCTCCCGCACCCTTCTCCGGACCCGATAATGCCCGTGGTCCATGTTGAAAAAATGCCGAAGCCGTTCCTGGGACACGTCGGCCTCGATCGTAGTCGGATAGACGCCGTCCCGTGACTCCTGGATTGCCTGCTCGTCGATGTCGCTCGCCAAGACCTGCACGCCTGGCGGCGACTCAAGTTTCTCCGCATATTCACACAGCAGCATGGCGATGGAATATGCTTCCTCGCCCGTCGCGCAGCCCGCCACCCACACTCGGACTTGATCGTTCTTATCTTTGCCGGCAAAAAGCTGGGGAATATTGGCTTCGAGAGCGGCAAACGATTCCTGGTCCCGGAAGAAGTGGGTTACACCGACAAGAAGGTCCTGGAGAAGGGCGCGAGCTTCGGCCGGATGCTGGCGCAGGAACGCGAGATAATGAGGGATGGTCTCGAGCGAGTTTACCTGGAGGCGACGCGCGATCCGGCGCAAGATAGTGGCACGTCTGTAGTGGGTGAAGTCGTGGCCGGTCTGGGAGCGCAGATGGGCTAGAACTTCGTTGAGGGCTGATTCATCGTCCGCCGTGCGGGTCTCTTCCGAAATTGTCTCGCCGCCCGGCGCATCCCGGTCTTTCGCGTTCGGTTCCGGGGACTCCGGAAGTTCCGGAGGCAGCTTCATTGCGTTCTCGTTCCGGACAAATTCCATCAGCTTTGCCGCCATTTCCGAGACCGGAAGGACCCAATCCACCATTCCCGTGCTGATCGCGGTCGTCGGCATGCTGTCATGCTCAGCTTCGCTCGGGTCCTGCGCGATGGTCACTCCGCCTTGCGCGCGGACGTGCTTCAACCCGATCGCGCCGTCCGAATCGGTGCCGGAAAGGATCACCGAGACCGCACGCTGGCCGTAAGCCTGTGCCAGGGTGCGGAAAAACAAGTCGATCGTGACTCGCCGTCCCAACGCTTGCTGCGGCGCAACCAGGCGCAGAGTGCTGTCATCGAACGCGAGCTGATGATTAGGCGGAATGACGTAAACGTGGTTCGGCTTTACTTTCACCGGCTCGGTGACCTGCAACACCGGCATGGAAGTTCTCTGCTGGATTACGTTCGCGAGCACACTTTCGTGTTCGGGCGAAAGATGCATCACCACTACGAACGCCAGGCCACTCTCGGGATCCATGTCGCTGAAGAATTGCTGGAGCACCGCCACTCCGCCGGCCGACGCCCCCAGGCCCACCACTGCCGCTGGCTCATTAGGATCGCGCCGTTTCGCTGCGCCGTTGCGAGCGTTCTCGCTCGAACCGTCGCTCGCCGCGGGATCGTGGATTGAATCGCTCATGTTACGATGCCTGGCGGAACCATACCATCCCCGGCCTGATTGCGCGCAAAAGCTTCGTCTCGGGCGCCGGCCAGCCCATCTCTCCTCCGCCGCAAGAACAACGCCAGGTGAAGGCTGTTTGGATGGGATTGATTTCAGGCGGGCTCAGGTTTTGACCGATATGCGCGACAGTTTGCCCGCTGATTGTCCGTTTCTCTGCCGATCGCCATTTTCTGCTCATGCGCACGCTCTCCCCACTGACTTTGACTCCCGACGACAAGATCGATCTGCTTTGCCGTCTCGACGAGTTTCATTTCTGGCACGCGCTCGATGACGTCCGCATCTGCCAGCGTTGCCATCGCCAGATCACCGGCCGGCAAATTGAAATAGTGGAACTGCCCGGCGCCCGTGGGGTGTTGCGCTTGCAATGTCCGACGCCGGATTGCGAATCGTCGCCCGGCGAGTGGATTTATGCGGACCCGGTCCTCGCAGCCCGACTACACAATAGCTATCGCCCGCCCCCGCGCGGGCTCGCCTCGGAAGCGCATCGGGAATTTTTCCAGCGTATCGGATTTAATCCTACCTGCGAAAACGGGCCGCGCCCGATTGCTGAAAAAACGGCGCGCCCGCATCATGCAGCGATTGAGACTCCCCTTTCCCCACCGCTCGCCATGAATAACGAAAAGCCTCCAGCACCGCGATTTTCCCGCCAGTTACCGCAAGCAACGGTGGCGGCGTCGACAAACCGCCAGACCAGAGCGCGCCGGAACCTGCGCGTGCTGGCGCAAAACCTGAAACAAACATTGCTCTCGCAGGAAAACAGAATTCCTCCCGCGCCCGATCCCCTCGCTCCCTGACTCGAACCATTTACGCAACATGGCCGGCACGACATTCAACCCTTTCAAAAAGGCGAACTTTTATCGCTGCCCCGCCTGCGGAGCAATGGTGGACAATCGGAAGCGTGAAGCAATCCGTTCGCACCACGACCACGTCCTGCACCCTCCACAGGATCGTTTCGTCACGCTTCCCACCGCGCCATTCCCGCAGTCGCGCCAACAGAAGCGAATGAGCCTATGAGCAAAAAAGACCTGAAGATCGCCACCGCGCTCGAGCGCGCCGCCTTGTACTATGCCGCTCATCCAGGGAGTCCTTCCGCAGTGCGGTCGCCGAAGTTATTTCATCGCTGCGGAGTCTGGGTGGCCTTGCTCGGCCGCAACGTCCGCGAGGGAATCGCCGGCATGGGGCCGAGCGTCGAAGCCGCGCTTCGCGCCTTCGACGTCCAATATCTTACTGCTTTGCGGCCGCCCGCTGATGCGCCAGGTCTGGGCGGCGTTGCCAGAACTTAGCTGATTTAAAGGACAGTCGAGAGCGCGGATTTCCGCACGTTGTGTTCCCTCGCTGGCATCCTCTAAAATACGCCTCTCGATCAAGGGTCAGACGTGATGCGGCGTTGTTTGTCCCGGGAGAATTCAAGGCTACAGCCCGGTGCGGGCGGCTTGCTGGCCCGGCCTGCGCGCCCCTCACGTCATTTCCCTGTTTCGGAATGCGCCGCGTCCACCGGCTTCGACTCCGGCGATCCTTTCTGGCGCAGATGAATCGAGAACAGGACCATGCACCCGATCGCCAGGAACTCGCTCTGCCAGTTTTGAAACGATTCGAACCAGAAGCGGCTGCTGGCGAAATAACCGGCGAGCGAGACCGGCGCCGCCGCGTGCAGGATTTGCTCCTCGTTATATTCCGCCCGGCCACTCACCGCGTGGAGAAAGAAGCTGATCAGAAACAGGCCAAAGAAAGCGAGGGAGAGCGAGTGCTCATATACCCGCAGGACCCATCCGCCACGCCGGACCGGCCAGGGCGCATTCTTTTTGTCGCGAACGTTGCGCGGGTCGCGGTCCACTTCTTCGCGCTTATCGGGGTCCTTCGATTCCGCGGACCCCCTTTGATAAAGAAACACCGTGAAGAGAACGAAAACACCCATCTGGAGAAATTCGGATTCCCAGTTCTCCATCGTCGCCTCGGCGAAATGGGCGCTCGTCAAATATCTCGCAAATCCCTCCGCCGGTTGGCCATGCTGGGTTCGATCTTCATTTGATTCCAACCAGCCGCTGTAAGCCTGGCCGAACATAAAGACCAAGAAAAACAACCCAAGCATTACGATCGAAAGACTGTTGTCCCGCCAGAAACGCTTCATAATCTTAAAACGCGCGCCGCCGCTCGGACGGCTGCCGTATCGTTATCGCAAGCCAAGGTGGAGGAATGGTCCACCCTACCGGCGCGACTCGATGGCCTCGAGATGCTCCGCACCGGCCCCGACCACGGCTGCATTGCTTTTCTTCAGTGGGCGCGCGTTCTCGCCTTCGGGCCGCGTCGAACATGGCGCCGATTCGTTCGTCATCCGAAATGGCCTCATTGTTATGCGGAGCGTTTACTACGCCGTGGAATAACCGGCATTTGCCTGGCGCCATCGCTCAACAATGCGGGAGCGGGGTGACGCATCGTGCAATCCGGCGCTGTTCCGGCGCGCGTTGTAACAGGGGAAGGGTTTTTTTATGGAGATTGGGCATACACGATTTCGCCTGGCAATCCCGCTGGGGGACGCCTTTGCTTTTGCGATGGGCTGGTCGGACTTGGATTACGCGGACGCGAACGATCGAATCCGGCAAGTCATGGGCTTCCTCGTGGTGGACACCCTCGAATATTCCGAACAATGGCGCGCTTCCGCCGAGGTGCGCCGCTGTTTGGAAGAAAAATGGCCGGACATGTTTTCTCTTGATTGAAAGAGACAGCCGGGAGCCGCGGGACAGCCGCCGGCCACGGCGCTTCCGAAGAAGGAACGGTGAAGGTGCTCGCGCTGGCCTGCGATTATGACGGGACCCTGGCCCATGATGGCGTGCTCGATGATGCCACGGCGGCCGCGCTCGACCGTTTCCGCGCCTCCGGCCGTCGCCTCCTCATGGTGACAGGCCGGGAATTGCCCGACCTGGAGGGCGTCTGCCAGGTGCTCGACAAATTCGAATGGCTCGTGGCCGAAAACGGCGCTCTTCTCTGTCGGCCTTCGGATCATTTCAGCCAATTGCTTTGCCCGCCGGCCTCAGCCGCCCTCGCACAAAAGCTGGGCGAAGCGCGCGCGCAACCGCTCTCGGTGGGCCGCGCCATCATTGCCACGCGCGAGCCGCACGAGACACTCGTCCTCGAACTAATCAAGAGTCTCGGTCTCGAGCTTCAGGTCATTTTCAATAAAGGCGCGGTGATGGTCCTGCCCACGGGCGTGAATAAGGCGACCGGCCTGATCCGCGCCTTAAATGAAATGGAGATCGACCCACAAAACGTCGTCGGTGTGGGCGATGCGGAGAACGATCATGCGTTTCTTTCTCTTTGCGGCGTCGGCGTGGCGGTCGGAAATGCGTTGCCCATGTTGAAGGAACGCGCGGACCTTGTCATGGAAGGCAAACGCGGGTTCGGCGTGATGGAGCTGATCGAGCGAATCCTGGCGAGCGATCTGGCGGAAATCCGGCCGCGCGCGGCAGCAGCTCCCGCGCTCGTTACGCAATAAGGAGCGTGTGTTCGCGCAACTCGGCCGTGACCGGGGCCTTTCGCCAGAGGCGCTCTCCGCCCCGAAACGCGTAATGGTTCGAGCCGCGCCGGGCGCCTTTGGGAAGTCTCTTCAATTTCTCGGCGTTGCCGCCGCCGAGAACAACGTAATCGGCGACAAAAGCCTTTTTCAAGTTGGCCACCGCGGCGTGGACTGCCGCCTCCCATTTTTTCCGGCCCATTTCCTTGAGCGCGCTTTTTCCGAGCGCTTGTTCGAGCGTTTGCTTTTCGCTGTAACGGAGCTGGCCCAGCTCGAGAGGAACGACGGCCTCGTCCAGGATCAGGGTCGAGCCCAGGCCGGTGCCGAGGCCAAGGAAAAGCATGCGGCCAGTGGTGTAAAACCCGAGGGCCTGCATGGCCGCGTCGTTGATCAATTTCACCGGCTTGCGGAACGCCTTGCCAAAGTCGAAGTCGGTCCAACCTGGCCCGAGATTCTCGGGGTCGTTGGCCGGCTTGCCATGCAGCACCGGTCCGGCAAATCCGATGGAAATGACATCGTACTGCCATTTCGCTGTCATTGACAAAATCTGCACCACCATCTCGCTGGGCGTCATCCTGGGCCCCGATTCGAATTTAAGCGTGTGCGGGCTGTCGGATTTTCGCAGCTTGATCTTCGAGCCTCCGATATCGACGACGAGCACGACGCGCTTCTTCCGGGAAGCCTCTTTCCGTGGGCCGCCCACAGCTTAGCGCGCGTCGCTCCGGCTCCCGCCAAATCGACGGCCGGCCCGTGTCGACTCCGACTTTTTCGCACCGCTTTGGACGCCAACCTTGTTCCCACCCGTCTGGATGTTCTCTCCCGGCCGCGATGGGATGGATTGCGTCCCGGGTTTGCGCTGCGGGTGCATCGTTTTTCTTCCTGCCATACTTCTTATTCGCGCGCGCGGCGAGCGAAGGGCGCACAATTCTGAAGCAGTTAGTCTTTGTCATTGCGAATCGCGTCCGGCGAAAAAAACGGGGCCTCGGCCATCATGCCGCGAATTTACTTGCGGCCGAAGTCCGCGGCAGCGGCGATCTCCAGCGATGAACGCAGGCCCACCGCCTGCGAGCTAAATTAGAGATGAGCAAGCGCGCCCTTCCGAAACCGGTCAGCGGCAGAAAAATGCGCTTCGGCATCCTTCCTCATGGCACGAAAAGCCTGCTCGACGCCGCCCTCAAAGTCTGGGAGCTGCGCAATGGATTCACCCCGCCCCCATCGGCCTGGGAAAGAAAGCCGGATCAGGCTTGAGCAGGAGTATTGTTCACCGTGCTCGCCAAATTCTCTTCGGAGAGCACAACTAAGGATTTCACCGACATCGCGTTCAGCCGCCCCGCCGATTGCCTGAAGTCCGCGATCTCCTTTCAATTACCTCGGTGCTTACGCCAACTATTCGCGACGAAGTCATTCAGAAGATCGAGGGAGAAGTAGACCGGCGCGGTTCCTGCCTGGTTTCCGAGGAAGAACTCGTCGTAATCTATGATGGGGTGGAGGAGGACTCGAAGCGATTTGCCTGCATCCGCGACATCGCCATTCGCTACCATTGGGCTTTCGAGCTTCCGGGTCGAATGACTTCGGTCACATTCAAGGAATTGCCCCCGGAGAAATTGCACCGTCCAATTTTAGAGCAGAAAGCAAAGACCGATGCGATTCGATTGCGCGGCATGACTCGAGCTTACGATCCGGCACGCTGATCTCCGGCGCTTGGCGCAATTCCCTGGCATTCGGACCGAGCTGAGCACTGACTCGCGCAAGGGTGAAGCGCAAATCCATCAGATCGACGGGTTTTGCGAAATACATGTCAAACCCGGCCTCCTGTCCACGCAGCTGATCCGCGGCTGTGAAGTAGGCGCTGACGGCAATCGCGATCACGCGCGAATCATTTCGCCGCACTTGGGAAATGAAATCGTAGCCATCCTCATCGGGCAGACCGATGTCACTGAGAATCACGTCCACGTTGTTTCCGTTTAGAAAGGCGAGTCCTCCGGCCGCCGAGTCCGTGGTGGAAACCTGGTGACCCCAGCTCTCCAGGAGGACCGCAAACGCCCGCCGAGTATCGGAATGATCCTCGACGAGTAAGATGGAGCACATATTAAACCCCACGCATTGCCAGCCCTGCGTAAGCATCATCGGGTTTACGCCTCCCGCCGGTCGGGTATTTCCTGAGCAAGGTATAGGGATTCTGCCTATGCTGCTCCGCGCAATCAGTTTGCCTCGCGTGCTCCCTTGGACGCGCCGCGTCTCCCGAGACTGTTCGAATTCCGAAACCTCAAGAGAAGATGGGTTTTGCAGTCCACCCCGGAAGCCGCTTGGAGCGGAGGACGACGCCTCCGGAAGGCGACGACTCGCCGGGCCGTTTTGGACTTATCAGGTTATCCCCTAGTTCCTAACGCTCCGCTTGACCGATTGCGGATTCGGACACCGCTCGGGAACTTCAACCCATGCTGTCAGCCGCTGCAAAGAACATTCCGCAACGACATGGGTTCGACCCGGCAGTCGTTGGTGACGAAGGATTGATGGAAAAGATCACTCAGCGCCAGCAAAGCGCGTTGAGCGAGCTTTACTCGCGTCATGCGCAAACGCTTCGTGGCATGATCGGAAAGGTTGTTGGGGAAGAATCGGAAGCGGACGACGTTCTTCAGGAATCATTTCTTCAGATCTGGCGCGAGGCGGGTAGGTATTCTCCGGAGGCGGGCAAGCCGCTCGGATGGGCTGTGACGATCGCGCGCCGGCGCGCGATCGATCGGGTCCGCCGCCGGGCCTGTTACCGGCGGGCGAAGCAGCGCTTCGAAGATGAGACCAACTCGGGCGCCGCGCGGCGGAACGCCGCGGTGGCGGAGCTGACGAATTCCGACTTGCGAAGTTTTCTAGGACGACAAATGGAACGCTTGCCTGATGGGCAGCGCGAAGCCGTCGAGCTGGCGTATTTCGACGGACTGAGTCAACGCGAGATCGCCGCGGCCACGCGGACACCGTTGGGGACGGTCAAGACGCGGCTGCAGCTGGGGCTGCGGAAGCTGACGCAGTGCATTCGCCCGCTCCAGCATAAGATTTGACTTTCGTCCCGCGCGTTGAGGCGCGGGGACGTGGGGTGCCGGGGTTCCCGACGGGTCATGGGCGGGAACCCTGGCAGGGCGTCCTTAAACAAGATCGCAAGCATCCGCCGGCATCCAGTGGGCGTCGCGGCCTTCCCATTTCACGTTGCAGCCGATGGGATTGCTCACGGGCGCCGTCACGGGTTTCCCGGCGAGATGTTCCTCCAAAGCACGCTCGAGCTCATGCGTCGTCGCTTTCTCGGGCTGCCGTGGATTATCCACCGCGCGGCCGGTGTAAATGAGCCGCCGCTCGCGATCGAAAACGTAGAAATGCGGGGTGCGCAAGGCGCCGTAAGCGCGGGCCACCTCCTGGGTTTCGTCGTGGAGATAGATCCAGGGGAATTTGTGTTCGCGCATCCGCTCCACCATGTGGGGGAAATCGTCTTCGGCATAGGTGTTGCGGCTGTTCGAATTGATCGCGACGAAACGCACGCCGCGGGGCGTAAACTTGTCCGCCGTCCCGCGAGTGGACTCATCGGAGCCCGTGACGTACGGGCAATGGTTGCAGGTAAAGAAAACCACCAGGACCGCATCGCCCGCGAAATTCGGGAGCGAATAGGTTTTTCCATCCGTCGCCGGCAAACGAAATTCGGGGGCGCGCTGGCCGATCTGCAAAGTGAAGCTCATGGGTATTCGTGCACCTGCCCGGCCCGTTTCGCAAACCGTCGTTGCGATGGATTTCGACCCCGCGGCGTGCTACCTTCGCGGACCATGGATACGCCCAAGATTACTGCCTACCTGAAAACCACCTGCGGCTGGAGCGCCGGCGTTCGTGCCGTGCTCGCCAAATACAATCTCCAATACACCGAAAAAGACATCATCCAGAACCCGGCGTTTCGCTGGGAAATGGAAACCAAGAGCGGGCAGCCGCTCTCGCCCTGCGTCGAGATCAACGACAAAATGCTCGCCGATATTAGCGGCGAGGAAGTCGAGGAATATCTGATCGAGCAAAAGATCGTGCAGCCCAGTGGGGCCGATGTCGGCGTCCCACTCAACGCTCCCTGCCCCACCGAGCAGCACGACACCGCGGTTCGGATGCGGGTTTGAGGGGAACGTTGAAGCGTTGGAGGGTTAAAGAGTTGGGGCGGACGAAGCGTCGGATGGCTAAAACGTTCGGCGGCGCCAACGCTGTAACGCTTCAACCCTACAACGCTTCGACGGATTAGCTTTTCCCAACGATGAAGCTCCTCGCTAGCGCTTCGCCCAAAAAACGCGGGCGCGCATTTCGCGTCACCTGGAAGGTCGCGCTGATCACGCTGCCCGTCGCGGCGGTGTTCAGCATCCTGATGTTCTACGCCATGTGGGCGCAGACGTTCGACCTGAAGAACGTCGGGGAAATGCCGGAGCGAAACACCGTCTTCGACGTCGATGGAAAGATCTACAGCCGCCTCGCCGGCGCGAACCGGCTGAAGGTGGCATTAAACGAGATCTCTCCTTTTTTCATCGATGCGCTGCTCACCCGCGAAGACACCCGGTTCTTCGACCATGGTGGAATCGATTGGCGGGGCATCGCGCGCGCCCTGGTGAAGGACATCATGGCCGGCTCGGCGAAAGAGGGCGCCAGCAGCATCACGCAGCAGCTTGCGCGCAACAGCCTGCCGCTCGGCGGGCGGACCCTCAGCCGCAAACTTCTGGAGGCGATGGTGTCACTGCGGATCGAGCGCGATTTCACCAAGCAACAAATTTTGGAACTGTACGTGAACCGGATCTATTTCGGCTCCGGCTGTTACGGAGTGGAGACCGCGTCCCTGGCCTATTACGGCAAGAATGCTTCGAAACTGAATCTCTCCGAAGCCGCGATCCTGGCCGGCCTGATTCGGAGTCCGAATCGCTTTTCTCCGCTCAAGAATCCGGAAGGCGCCGCCCTGCAAAGAAGCGCAGTGCTGGATCGCATGCTTAAACTCAAAAAGATCACCCCGGCCCAGGCCCAGGAAGCCAGGACCGCCAAAATCACTTCGAACCCGAAGCGGCTGCCCCAAATCCAGGAGAATTACGCGATGGACGCGGTCCAGCGGGATCTGAATTTGCTGCTCACTCCCGATCAGATCGATAACGGCGGACTTCATATTTACACCACGCTCGACCCCGCCGTGCAGGTGGCGGCCACCCAGGCTCTCGAGACGCACCTGAGCAAAATCGAACGGCAGTCGAACTTTCGGCACCCGACGAAGGCGAGCTACCGGCCGCCGGAAGACGGGGAAGACTCTTCGATGCCGTACCTTGAGGGAGCGGTCGTCGCGATCGATAACGCGAGTGGCGGAATTCGGGCGTTGGTCGGCGGCCGCGATTACGCCCAGAGCAAATTCAATCGCGCCCTGGCGCCGGCCAACCGGCAGATCGGATCGTCGTTCAAGCCGTTTGTCTATGCGGTCGCCTTCGACCACGGGCTCCTGCCCGGCGCCATGGTGAGTGATGGACCGATTGAGCCTGGTGAAATTTCGGGGGCCGGAAATTGGGCGCCCGGAAACTCGGACGGCACCTACAACGGCATTCAACCGGTCTCTTACGGATTAATTCATTCACGCAATACGATGAGCGTGCGGATCGGCGAAATCGCCGGGATCGACGACGTGCAGAAGGTCGCGGCGACGCTCGGGCTCGGGGAAAACATCCCGCGCGGCCCGGCGACTTTCATCGGTTCGTTCGAAACCAACCTGAAAGATCTCACCGCGGCCTACAGCGTTTTTCCAAACGCCGGGGTCCGAAAGCAGGCCTATATCATCGAGCGGATCGACGATCCGGATCACAACCCAATCTATCGCGCGGCCCATGTCACGATTCCGGCGCTCGACCCCGGCTCGGCCTGGATGACCTCCCAATTGCTGGAGGACGTGATGAAATCAGGAACGGCGGCCAGCGCGAAATTCAAAATGGCCGCTGGGAAAACCGGGACGACCAACGATTACAAAGACGCGTGGTTCGTCGGCTATACCAGCGCGTTGACGTGCGGCGTTTGGGTCGGGTTCGATCAGCCCACCACGATCGTCGCTCGCGGCTACGGAGCGGCGCTGGCCTTGCCGGTCTGGACCCAGGTGATGACCAAGGCGGGCCAACGATATCCCGCGCGCCCTTTCCAGCCGACGATCCCGATGTCGCGCGCGGTGGTTTGCAGGATCTCGAATCATCTGGCTACGACCGGGTGCAACGCAGCCGGGATCACCGACGACATTGACCTGCCGGACGGCCATGTTCCTGATAAAGTTTGTCAGATTCACGGCGGCACCCAGACGCAGTTCGCGCAAAAATTGCAGGATGTGGGACAAAAAGCCGTAACCGCTCCCAACCGTATCTTTCAATCGTTCCGGAAGTTTTTTGGCGGCAAGTAACAACAACCCCGGATACCCAGCCATGTCCGTTCTCCTTTTCCGAATTGCTGCCGCGCTTTGTTTGCTCGCCGTCGGTTTGGGCGCATTCGGCGCGCATGCTTTGAAAGCGCCGCTCCAGAGCAATGGAATGCTCGACGTTTGGAACAAAGCCGTCCTGTATCACTTTCTGCACGCGCTGGCCCTCCTGGTTCTCGCGTTTCACGCCGCCGGAAATCGCGCCGCCTATTTCTTGATCCTAGCCGGCATTGTTTTGTTCAGCGGCAGCCTCTATGCGCTGGCGTTAACGAATGTTCGCTGGCTTGGCGCCATCACCCCAATCGGCGGCCTCTGTTTTCTCGCCGGCTGGGCCTGGCTGATTATTTCGCCGAGGCTGTAGCCTTCCGAATTCGCTCGGGTAGGGTGGGCGTCCCGCCCGCCGGTTTTGGTATCTTGCCAAAACAATCTTTCAATTTCGTGATCGCGAGACGCGATCACCGGCGGGCGAGACGCCCACCCTACCCGGGACAAAACGATGGACACTTGTCGCGGTCACCAGTGCGCTGATAAGCTAGCCGAGCTGATGTTTACCCAGTTGCTCGAAACGCAGAGACTCCCCGTCTCCGTCCTTATTTTTGTCGGGACGTTTTTTGCCGCGCTCATCATCGGCCGATTGCTGAAACGCCGCGCGGGCGTGCGCCTGGGCCTCCTCTATAAGCTCTTCTGTCTTGCCCTGGCCATTTACGCCGGGATCGCGTTTTACGGCGTCCAGCCCGAGATCCAAAAGCACGCCAGCGCCGCGGTTATTTTGCTGGGCAGCTTTTTTGTGGTCGCGATTCTGAACCGCTACCTCTGGGAGGCTTACTTCGAAAAGAAACGCCAGACGCCGATCCCGAACCTGCTTCGGGAGGTGGCGGGTCTCGGAGTCATCCTGATCGCGATCCTGATCATCCTGGGCCTGATTTACAGGGCCGGAGGGGGATTGATGACGTTGTTTGCCGGTTCCGGCATCCTGGCGATCATCCTCGGCTTCGGCCTGCAAAATTTCTTCAGCGGCATTGTCGCCGGCATCTCGCTCCAAATCAGCAAGCCCTACAAGGTGGGCGATTGGCTAAAGGTAAAGGACCACTTCGCCGAGGTCATGGAGATCAACTGGCGCTCAACGCGCCTGCGGACCAACGACGCCATTTACCTCGACATCCCGAACAACGAAATGGTCAACGGGACCATCATCAACCTCCATTACCCGACGCAGATCCACGCGATGCGCATTCGGCTGGGGGTCGACTACGAGGTCCCGCCCAATCGGGTAAAAGATGCGCTCTTTCGCGCGACTTCGAGCGCGGAAGGGGTGGCGCCGAGCCCGCCCGTGAGGGTTTTTGTGGTCGATTTCGCGGAGTCAGCCGTGACCTACGAGATCAAGTTCTCGATGGGCAATCACCAGGCTTATAATGAAATCGCCGACGCGATCCGGACCAATATCTGGTACGAATTCAAGCGCCAGCGCATTACCATCCCGTTCCCTATCCGGACGCTCCAAGTGCAACGCCGGCGCCGCCAGAGTGTTCCCGAAGGGCACGCCGAAGCCCAGGCCATCTTGCGCGGAGAGCCGCTTTTCGACTGCCTGAACGATGCCCAGCTCGACCACGTCTTGCACGGCGCGCGCATCAATCGTTACGGGCGCGGCGAACGCCTGATCCAGGAAGGCGCCGAGGGCGATTCGATGTTCGTTATGCTGCGCGGCACCGCGCACGTCTCGGTTTTGCGCAACGGCGCCGGAATCCGGCTGGGGGTGTTGCGGGAGGGCGATTGCTTCGGGGAAATGTCCTTGCTCACCGGCGAGCCGCGCTCGGCAACCATTCGCGCGGAGGGCGATTGCGAAGTGCTGGAGATCAACAAAGAGGTCATGACCGACGTCCTGCGGGATTCGCCCCAATGCCTGACTCAGCTCAGCGAACTCCTGGCGAAACGCAAACTGGAGGGCGAAGGCATCGTGAAAGACGCCACCCAGCCCCATGAGCAAGGGACCAAGGAACGCGAGTATCGCGCCTCTTTTTTGGAACGTTTGCGCACGGTTTTTGAATTGTAGACGAAGGCATTCCCGCCACGCCTATTTACCCATTGCGAGCGAGGTAAAACTTACTAAAGTCCCCCACTTCGACGGAGCCACTATGACCTTTCTCGCCCTTAATATTCTGAACTCCGGTGTCACGATTTCGATGGTCTGCGCAATCGCCGGCCTGCTTTTCGCGTTTTTCCTGATCAAGGCCGTCATCCGGTTGTCCCCCGGCAACGAGAGGATGCGTCAAATCGCCGGCGCCATCGAAGAAGGCGCCAAGGCGTACCTCAAGCGCCAGGTCCGGACCATCAGTGTGATTGCCGTCGTGATTTGCATTCTCCTCTTTTATTTTCGAGATAGCGCGACAGCCATTGGGTTCCTGATCGGCGCGTTTTGCTCACTCGCGGCCGGATACATCGGGATGCGCATCGCCGTGCTGGCCAATACCCGGACCACCCAGGCCGCTACTCAATCCCGGTCCGCGGCCATGCGCGTCGCGTTCAATGGCGGCGCTGTCACCGGCCTTCTGGTCGTCGGCCTCGCCCTGCTTTCCGTCGGCATCTTCTACACCCTGACCAAAAACTGGCTGGGACAAGATCTCGCCGTGAAGAGCCTGGTGGGGCTGGCGCTGGGCTCGAGCTTAATCAGCGTCTTCGCGCGGCTCGGCGGTGGCATTTACACCAAGGCGGCGGACGTGGGCGCCGATCTGGTGGGCAAAATCGAAAGCAACCTCGAGGAAGACGACCCGAGAAACCCGGCCACGATCGCGGACAACGTCGGCGATAACGTGGGCGATTGCGCCGGCATGGCCGCGGACGTTTTTGAGACTTATGCCGTCAGCCTCGTCGGCGCCATCCTGGTCGGGGCTTTGACGCTCGCCACCTACCCAGCCGCCATCATTTATCCATTTGTCCTCGGCGGCATCTCGGTCCTCGGCGCGATCATTGGCATTCTTTTCGTCAACTTCAGCGGCGGAAAACCTGGCACGGTCCTGATGGGCGCCGTCGGTGCGAGCGCGCTCGTTTCAGCCATTTTGTTTTGGCCGGCGACGCACATGCTGTTTCCGAGCGCGGTCATGATCGGGGGCAAAGCGCGATCGGCCAACGACCTCTACTTCGCTTCGCTCGTGGGATTACTGATGACTGGCATCGTCGTCGTCATCACGAACTACTACACCTCGACGGCTTACAAACCCGTGAGGAAGATTGCCAGGGCCTCTGAAACCGGCCACGCCACGAACATTATCGCGGGCCTCGCCATCGGCCAGCATGCGACTGCGCTGCCGGTAGGCTTCATCGGCATCGCGATCCTGCTCAGCTTCCATTTCGCGGGCCTTTACGGCATCGCCATCGCGGTGATGAGCATGCTCTCGATGGCCGGAATTATTATTTCGCTCGACGCGTTCGGGCCGATTACGGACAACGCCGGCGGCATCGCCGTCATGAGCAATCTGCCGAAGGAGATTCGGGGCATTACCGACGAGCTGGACGCCGTGGGTAACACGATGAAGGCCGTCACGAAAGGATATGCCATCGCCTCCGCCGGTTTGGCGGCACTGGTGCTTTTCGGCTCTTATGTTGAAGAACTGCGGGCGCATTTCATCGCCGCCGGCCGCGCCTATTCCTTCGAATTTTCCTTAAACGATCCCAAAGTCATTATCGGTCTCTTTATCGGTGGTTTGCTGCCATTCATGTTCACCGCGTTCAGCATGGATGCGGTCGGCAAGGCTGCCGGCGCCGTCGTGCGGGAAGTGCGCCGCCAGCTCGCGGCCAAACCGGGAATTTTGCGCGGCGAAGACGTCCCCGAATACGGCACGTGCGTCGATATCGTGACCAAGGCCGCGCTCCGCGAAATGATCGTTCCCGCGCTGTTGCCGGTTTTGTTTGTCATCGCGGTGGCAATGATCAAGCCGCTCGGGCCCGTGGTGCTGGGAGGATTATTGGTCGGGACGATCGTGACCGGGCTCTTCGTCGCCATTGCGATGACCTCCAGCGGCGGCGCCTGGGATAACGCGAAAAAGTATATCGAAGAGGGCAACCTCGGCGGCAAAGGCTCCTTCGCCCACGCCGCTTCCGTGACGGGCGATACGGTCGGCGATCCTTACAAAGATACCGCCGGCCCTGCGATTAATCCGATGATCAAGGTCGTGAACATCGTCGCGATCCTGATCATCCCGATCTTCTTCTAATTTATCGCGCTTCGCGCGATGCCGCTTGGTAGGGCGAGACTCTGTCGAGCCGAGAACGGTCGAATCCCAGCGGCTCGACAGAGTCTCGCCTACCAAGATTTTTACCTGCCGTTCGAACTATTCTCCGCGCTTCGGATAACGAGGCTCTACAGCAGAGGGCGCGCGCGATTCTGGTTTGACAGACGGGCCGTGCCACTCCACAACTGAGCCCCGCCTCTTCCACATTTCCGAGGCGGAAACCGGTCGGAACGAACATGGAAGAACAACGCGATTATCAGCTGGTCTCCGCGGATCAAACGGCGCTGAAAAAGGAACTCTCCAAGCCGGACCCGGGCGCCACTCCCTTCAAAGTCGTGGTCGACCCGGAGATGCGCCTAAAGCTGCGGCGTGCGCTGATCGAGCTAATCGACTACCACGACGAGTCCCTGGCCGAACATTTTTCCGAGGGAAAATTGGCCCTCGAATCGTACAAGGAATACATCGAGCTCTTCGCGCGCAGCTTGAAAGAGACGATGGAGAGCCGCGAGGGCGTGGCCTATTTGCTGCGGGCGGTGGGGTTCGAGGTGCCGCCGGAGGAAATCAATCTTAATCCCGAGTTGCGCTGGAAACGCGGGAAGCCGGGGGCGTTCGGCTCCAGCCTCCTCTAGGCCAGCGGCAAAAACTCTTGGTTTCCGGGAATTCGCCTGACAGAATTTCGCGCTAACTCCCATGCCCACGGTCTTGCTCATTGAAGATGATGCGGAAAGCCGTAAACGGATCGCGCGCCTTTTCACTCGGCACGGCTGGGAGACGATCGAAGCGGAAGACGGCGCGGCCGGGATCGATCTTGCCCTGGTGAGACGACCCGACGTGGTCGTTTGTGATTTGTTGCTGCCCAGGATCAGCGGCCTTCAAGTCTGCCGCGCGATCCGCGAAAAACTCCATTCGACCAGGATCATCATCGTCGCCGGCCGCATCTATCACATTGAGAAGAATGCGGTTTTGGAGGCGGGCGGTGACGGTTATTTCGTTAAGCCGTTGAAGTGGGAAAAGCTCGAGGCGGTAATAAAACGCGCTCGACGCCCAAGCCGCAAACTAACGCCGCGCCAGTCGCGCGCGCTCAAGTTTCACCCACCCTCCACCCGCATAAAATTCTGGGGAGTCCGCGGATCGATCCCGGTTCCGGGCCCGTCGACCATCGGTTACGGCGGAAACACCACTTGCGTGGAAGTTCGCACCAACGGTGACATTATTGTGCTGGATGCCGGCTCCGGAATTCGCGAGCTGGGAATCGCCCTCGAGCGGGAATTCGGGTCCGCCCCGATCAACCTGACTTTGCTGCTCACTCACACCCACTGGGACCATATCCAGGGGCTTCCCTTCTTCCTTCCGGCCTACAAAGCCAAGAATACGATTCGCGTCTTCGGATATGAAGGCGCGCGGGCCGGCCTCGCCACCATTCTGGCCGCTCAAATGGAGGTGCCGTTCTTCCCGGTGAGCTGGAAGGATCTGCCCGGAACAATGAAGATTCACGAGCTCAAGAAAATGGAGTTTTCGATCGGCAAAACGCGAGTGCGCTCGAGATTTGTGAATCACCCGGGCGTCTGCGCCGGCTACCGGCTTTTCACCAAGGAAGGCTCGATCGCCTTTTTGCCCGACAACGAGCCGTTTGAGCCGTTGAAACTAAAGCTGGCCCAGCGCGATGGCACCCACCCACATCGGGCCCGCGCCCAGGCCGCAGTCCAACGATCCAAGCTGGTCGAGTTTTTGAAAGATACGGACGTTCTGATTCTCGACGCGCAATACACCGATGAGAAATACCAGGAACACATCGGCTGGGGCCACGGCGCCTTGAGTCGCGTGGTTTCGCTCGCGCTCGAAGCCCGGGCGAAGAAATTGATTTTGTTTCACCACGATCCCTCGCACGACGACCACAAGATCGACGAAATGCTGGAACGCGCGCGCTTCCTGGTGGTGGAGAGCGGACGCAAACTGGAAGTGGAAGCCGCGCGGGAAGGGGCCGAAATCTGGTTGAGCGGGACTTCGGCCACTCGATAGTTTATCGGCCATCCGCCACTTGCGGCGCAGCGCAAGACGGTCTTAGCTTTGGCCCCGCTTGCCTCGTAGTGTAACGGTAGCACCAGAGATTCTGGATCTCTTTGTCAAGGTTCGAATCCTTGCGAGGCAGCACTCCCGGCCGCTCACCTTTGGATCCGCAATCCGTTTCTAGGGCAAACGCAAGGCTCGCCGCACTGGAACGGTCAGCCGACCCGTCACACGCTGAGCGTGATTTTTTTGCAACCGGGCGATCGCGTCACTGACTTCCTCGGACATGATTCCATCGATCGGACCGCAATAATAACCGCGGTTGCGCAATTGGACTTGCAGCGCCGCGACATAGGCGGGATCCCTGAGCAACTCGTATCCCGCTTTGAAGTTATAGTAGATGCGATAGTGGTGCCGCGGGAAGAAATCTGTTTGATTCAAATTGGGCGACTGGTGCAGGACCCCCCACTCGTCCCGCGGAGCCAGAGGGTCCGTGGAGTGGAAGAGAGGTTTGTCCGCCAGAACGGAAGGAGCGAACAATCCGAGGAAGAGGGCAATGACGCAGCGGTGAAGGAGATTTGTTTGCATGGTCGTGAAACGGAAAACGGCTTTTGGAATAAATCATGTGCTGTCACCTGGAGCCAGCACAAAACAGCAGGGAAACTAGGCGCCTCCAGAATCACGTCCCCGGCGAGCCTGGAAAAAAGCTTGCAGGAGCGCGGCACACTCTTCGCGCAGCACGCCCGGGGTAATTTCGCAGCGGTGATTCAGGCTGGGCATTTGCAGCAGATTGATCGTTCCGCCCGCCGCGCCGCTACGTTCATCCGCGCAGCCAAACACGACCCGCCGCATGCGGACGTGCACCAGCGCGCCCGCGCACATCGCGCAGGGCTCCTTCGTCACATAAAGGTCGCAATCGTTCAGCCGCCAGTCCCCCACCGCCGCCTCCGCCTGCGTAATCGCGAGCATCTCCGCATGGGCCGTGGCGTCCTTGAGCAACTCCGTTTGATTGTGGGCGCGACCGATGACCCTTCCGTCCCGAACGACGACGGCGCCTACGGGCACTTCCTCCTTCGCAAAAGCCTTCGCGGCCAGACGCAGCGCTTCGTTCATGAAATACGAATCGCTTTGCTGATCGATGAGATTATCCATCAGAGGAGGCCTGACGACCATTTGCACGCCGGCGAAATACGGCCGTGCGGGTTGAACGAGTCGAACTGATTATAGTCATGAAAAAAATTACTGTTCTTCTGCTTGCGTGCATCCTTTCGCTCGCGACGGCGCGCGCGGCGACCGAACAAGAAATCGTAAATCAATCCGCCTCCATTCTGCGAGACTTTCGAAGGATGCCGGAAAAAGGCATCCCCGGTCGCGTGCTCCGCCAGGCCAGGGGTCTCGCGATCCTGAGGGTGGTCAAAGTGGGTTTTGGAGTGAGCGGCAAAGGCGGGCAGGGTGTCGTAGTGGCTCGCACGGGCCGTGGCTGGTCTGGTCCATCGTTCGTGGGAACGGGCGGCGCCGGTTGGGGTCCACAAATCGGCGCGCAGATCACCGACTTTGTCTTTGTGCTCAACTCCAACGCGGCCGTTCGCGCGTTTTCCCGTGACGGCAACGTCACGCTTGGCGTCGACGCGAGCGCGGCCGCCGGCCCAGTAGGGCGTAATGCGCACGCGGGCGTCACTCCGACTGCGGCAATCTACACCTACAGCCGAAGCCAGGGTCTCTTCGCGGGCGCATCGATCGAAGGCGCAGTAATCGCGACGCAAAAAACGGCCAACACGCGCTTTTATGGGCGGCCTGTCCGAGCGAACGATATATTGACTGGACGCGTCGCTGCGCCCGCCAGGGCGCGCGTTCTTCGCGCTGCTCTCGCGCGCTGAGGCCGGGCCGGATCTTCCGGGATCGGCGACAATTTGCTTTACAACGCGTCGCCTCCTTCGGCACGTTCAGCGCCGTGCGGACAATCGCTGTATTCCTGACGCTCCTCGCCAGTGTCTGGGCAGCGTCGGCCCAGGAACAAGAGCGCAAACTGGTCGATCGCCTCCTCAAACCCGACCTGTCGCTGACCAACTCCGCGCAGAAGAAACAGTTTTCGGCGGCCGGGCTTTCCATTGATAAGCGCGCGCCGTCCAAGAGCTTTTATGCACGAACAAAATCGCGCGCTAAATCGTTCGCCGGCGAGCGCGCTTTCGCCGCGGGACAATTCGCGACCCACGAGTGCCCCGCTGGTGACTCAAGGGCGAATATTTCGGCGAGGTCGCAGGTAACAAAAACCGGGCTCGTTTATTTTGCGTCTGATGTTCACGACACTCGTGCGGCCCCGGAGAGCAACACGACGCTCGCCACGGCCGCCTTCGCCGGCAATCGGCCCTTTCCCGGCCGAGGCAAGAGCCAGAAGGCGCTGAGCGCCCAGGACAGGCCACTCACGATCGAGCAGGTGCGAGAATTGTTGAACAAGAACAAGTAGCGCTTCGGTCTCTGCATACTCCCATGCAACCGGACGAAGCCCTTTCCCTTCTCAAGCAAGGCAGCGCGCAGATTATCAGCGAAGCCGAGCTTCGCCAAAAACTCGCCCTCGGCCGGCCGTTGCGCGTCAAACTGGGAGTGGATCCCACCACTCCGGATCTTCATCTGGGACACGCGTTGATCCTCCGGAAGCTGCGCCAATTTCAAGATCTCGGTCACCAGGCAGTCTTGATTATCGGCGATTTCACTTCGATGATTGGCGACCCGAGCGGCCGTTCCGCGACTCGCCCTCAGCTCAGTCGCGAGCAGGTTCTGGTCAACGCCGAAACGTATCGGGAACAGGCGTTCAAGGTGCTCGACCCGGCCCGGACGCGAATCGTCTCGAACGGCGAATGGTTCGAACCGATGCCGTTCGAGCAAGTCATTCGCCTGAACAGCTTCGTGACCTTGCAGCAGATGCTCCAACGCGAGGATTTCCGGGACCGGCTCGACCGGCAGCAGCCAATCCACGCGCACGAAATTCAGTACCCGATCATGCAAGGCTGGGACTCGGTCATGGTGCAAGCCGACGTGGAATTAGGCGGCACCGACCAGCTCTTCAATATCCTCGTCGGCCGCGATCTTCAAAAACAGGAAGGTCAGCCTCAGCAGGTTGTTTTTGTTTTGCCCATCCTCGAAGGACTTGACGGCTCCCAGAAGATGAGCAAAAGCCTGGGGAACTACGTGGGATTGAGCGAATCCGCCTCGGAAATCTTCGGCAAACTAATGAGCATTTCCGATCAGTTGATGGCGCGTTATTATCCGTTGCTCCTGGGTCAGCCGCTGGATTCAACCGCGCATCCGCTCGAGGCAAAAAAGCATCTCGCCTCGGCGATCGTAAAAACATATCACTCGCACGCGGCGGCGGAGAAAACCCTGGAAGAATGGAACGCGCGCTTCAGCGAAAAGCGACTCGAGGCCGCTGAACTGCCGTACCTACGGCCGAGTAACTATACCAGTTTTGTCGACGTTGTAGGCCATGCGTTTCAGGAAGCTTTCCGAATCAAGAAATCTAGATCGGATGTTCGCCGATTGATCGAACAGGGTAGTGTTCAGCTGGACGGTAAGAAGATTACCGATGTAAACGCGACACCATCGCTTCGTGGTGGTCAGGTTCTGCGTTTAGACAAGACGCACGCCGTCCGGATTCAGGATTAGTCCCGTACAAACAAAAGAGCACGGAGCGCAGGCTCCGTGCTCTGTTGAAAAGACTTCGATTTAGGCTGTCGCGGTCTCGTACATCGAGAGCATGGGCGCACGCTCGGCGACCGGCGCAGCGATTCCTTCGAAATGAGCGCGAATGCTCCTCAACTCCGAAGTGACAAACGCGTCCACGAAATGAAACCGGCGATCGAGCCAAGCGAATAGCTTGTTCTTGATTTCGTAATGCAGCGCGAGCGTAACTTCCGTGCAGTTGGGACGGATTTCGGCGAACTCCGCCAAGCCCATCACATCCAGGTTTCCACCCGTGGATTCAAACGCCATCTGATCGGGCGATTCGCTCTCAACCGATAACAAGACCGTCCGAGCCTCAAAGCCCAGCGGTCCGCGAAAACTAAAATCAACCGTCTTCGACGAGGTGACGGTAGCCTTTGTCACCATAACAAACTGACGCCGATACGATTGAATGCTCGCGAGCCGTGTTTTGCACTCTTCGAGCGATTGATTCATGTGCAGGGTTTTTTGTAGCAACATAGGGATTAGGGTTGTTGCCGGATATTCGAGCAACGCACATGCCACCAAACCCTTCCTAGGGAGGAGCTTCCATTCCGACGGAATAGTGTAACTTTTCGTTACACTAGTGTCTAATTGCCGACCATTTCAGGTCACTGGGGTGTGGCCGAAAAAACCCACCGCAGCCTGCCATTCAGGAGTCAATTCAGCCGCTTCTTCAACTAGCGCTGGCAGGATCGGAACGTCGAGTATTTGGCGCAAAATGTCGGCATTTGTGTTTGAGGCGACGTCGGTTAACCCCGTGGTGTCGTTCAAGACGACTCCCGCGCAGACCAATCCGTGTTCGGTCACACTTCGAACGGTAAGGCTCGTGTGATTCAGGCAGCCGAGACGGTTTTGCGCGATTACCATCACCGGCAATTTCATCTGCGCGGCTAGATCGCTCACAAAAAAGTCGCGCCGGATGGGAACGAGCCAGCCGCCTACTCCTTCCACGAGGACGAAATCAAAACGTTTTTCGAGACTGCGCAGCGCGGCGACCAGCCGTTGTTCATCGATTGTGACCTGCTCAATGAGTGAAGCCGAGAGAGGAGCCGCGGGAGTTTTCAGCCAGACGGGATTGATCTCGTCGATGGTCAGCCCTTCACTGCTGGCCGCGAGCAAGCGCTCCGCATCGTCTCTATCGCCGCAGCAGATCGGTTTCAGGCCCGCGCACCGCAGCCCGCTCGTCCGCGCCGCGCGCAGAAGCTGCACCGCCGTATGGGTCTTCCCGACTCCCGTGTCGGTGCCGGTAAGAAATAGATTCATGTTCGGCGCCGCCGTCCGCCGGCTAAGCAGCGCGAACTCGAGTCGCTTCAATCGATTCCACCATCGATTGAAAGATTCGCGCGCCATCAGCGCTGCCCAGGCGCGCTTCACAGGCGCGGTCAGGATGCGGCATCAATCCGAAGACATTGCCCTCGCGGTTGCAGATGCCGGCAATATTTTCAATCGAACCATTTGGATTCGCCGCGGGATCCAACCGGCCCTCCGGGGTCGCATAACGCAGAATGATTTGCCGGCGCTCGTTCAGCTCTCGCAGCGTCGCTTCATCCGCGAAAAAGCAACCCTCCCCATGAGCGACGGGCAGGCGCAAAAGCGTCCCCTGTGGACAACCATGAGTGAAAAGAGAATCGGCGATTTCCACTCGCGTCGTCACCATTTGGCAAACGAAATGGAGAGAACGATTCCGAACCAGGGCCCCGGGAAGCAAACCGATCTCGCAGAGAATTTGAAACCCATTGCAAATCCCGATGACTAATTTCCCATCCCGCGCCTCATTCACCACGCTTGGCATGATCGGCGAGAAACGCGCGATCGCCCCGCACCGAAGATAGTCGCCATAAGAAAACCCGCCCGGCAGCACAATCGCGTCGAAACCATCCACCGAGGTTTCCTTGTGCCAGACGTATTCCGCGCTCAGCCCCGGCATGGCGTTGAGCGCCGCGATGCAATCCTGGTCGCAATTCGATCCTGGAAATTGAATGACCGCAAATTTCATTCGGCTCTTTCTTCCCTCAACTCCTCAACCTCTCAACTCCTCAACCCTTCAACACCTCGTAATCTTCGATCACTGGGTTCGAAAGCAAATCCCGGCAAAGAGCGTGAAGGCGCGATTCAACGTCCGCCGCCTTTTCGTCGATCTCGATCTCAAGATATTTCCCGATCCGCACGCTCCGCACTTCCGGCATTCCCAGATGCTGCATCGCGTCACGCACCGCCGCGCCCTGCGGATCGAGGACCGCGGCCTTCGGGGTCACCACCACGTTCACTTTCATGCCGGAATATCCGGAGTTGGATGGCGCTGGACAAGCGCAATCGTTCATTCGCGCGGAGAGGGAGATTCGCGCACGACTTCGGCCGCTTTCTTGTCTTCCCGCAATCCGAGGAAAACCGGCTGGCGCAGCTTTCCATCGCGCGTCCATTCGGCGAATTTCACCTGGCAGACCAACATCGGGTCCGTCCATTCGCATCGGCGCATCATCGCGGGCGTAATCCCCTGCACCCATTGTCCCCCTTGCTTCGAGGGCAGATCCGCAAACGGGCAGTCTGCCCGCTTCTCGGCCCTGAGACGCTTGTGCAAAGACGCAAGCATCTTGCTGTCGAACCCGGTTCCAACCTTGCCGGCAAAGAGCAAACGTTTGTTTTCGTAATATCCGACGAGCAAGGCACCGAAATGCTTTCGCGCGCCTTGCGGCGGGGTGAATCCCCCAATGACAAACTCCTGCTCATTCACGCACTTGAGCTTGATCCAGGCGCCGCTGCGGCGATCGGGTTCGTAAACCGAACCACGTTGCTTGCCGATGACGCCCTCGAGCCCGAGCCGCTGCACTTCGTTAAGTAGAGCAACGGGATCACCACCAATTTCCCCCGAAAAGCGGATTGAATCCCCGGCACCGTCACAAAGAGTCGAGAGCAAGGCTTTCCTGCGCTCCAGCGGCAGACCAATCAGGCTTTTCCCCGCCGCCTGGAGCAAATCGAATACGTAGAAGTAAATGGGCGCCCGCCTGCCTTCCATTTCATGGGCCTGCAAAAGCTGGAAAGACGATCCACCTTTCTCATCCAGGGCGACTACTTCCCCGTCGATCACGCAATCTTCGATCGGCAGCGCCGCGATCTCTGCCGCCACCTGCGAAAACCTTCCCCCGAGTTCGTTTCGGTTCCGCGAGATCAAATTGACCTTGTCGCCGTTCTTGACGGCGATAAGGCGGATTCCATCGAACTTCAGTTCGTAGAGCCAATCACCGGCCGTCGGGGGCGTTTCGAGCAACCTTGGCTTCATCGGCGGAATGAAGCGCGGCTTCCCCGCCGGCAGTTTCGCTAATTCTTTCTTCAGCCGGGATCCGGCAGCCGCCGGACTGCGCCGTCCGGCCTTTTCTCTCGACTCACTCTTTTCCTGGCGATCGTCTTTTTTTTTAGGCGGCGCTTTTATCAGCTTCGATTTCGATTTGTCGTCTCGATTCGATTGCCACTCCGCATCTCGCTCCGCCGCGATCTGCGCCATGGTGCGGCCAGTCTTGACCGATTGATCGTCGCGCTTTTTCGAAACGGGCCGAATACTGTTTCCGCTCTTCAACAGCAGCCACTGCGATTTCGCGCCGTCCATTCGGGTTCGGATCAGGGCCCATTCCCCTTTCGCCTTCTCGCCGTCGAGGACAAGATGAAGCCTCCCTCCGCGCAAAGCTTTCAACGGCTCCTCGCCATACACGTGGTAGTTCCCGCGGTCCCAAACCATCACGGTTCCGCCGCCATATTGTCCCTGCGGGATGATTCCTTCGAAGGCCGCGTATTCGACCGGATGGTCCTCGACTTCCACCGCCAGGTGCTTTTCGCCTTTCTCCCACGGAAGCCCCTTCGGCACGGCCCAGGATTTCAGCACTCCATCCATCTCCAGCCGAAAATCATAATGCAGCCGGCTCGCATCGTGTTTTTGAATGACAAAACGGCACGCGCCCTTGACCAGCTTTGGCAGCGGCTTGCCGCCCTTCGGCTCGGCCGTCACTCCGAAATTCCGCTTCTTCTTGTACTCGGCTAGTCCCATCTGGATTCGGTCATCATATCATCTGATATCGCAAATTGCGCGGGTGCGAATTACAAAAAATCGCCACCGCAGTCACGCGGACTGTGGTGGCGATCAATCTTGCCTGTGATTTTCTGTTAGCGGCGTCCGCGAGGTTTCTTCGCTTTCGGCTTTGCCGCGCCGTTCTCCTCGGCCTGGCTTGCGTCAACGTTAATGATCGATTCCGCCAGTGCCGTCAGCTTCTTATCGGCTTCGCCCTCTTCATTGAGCGTCCGTTGCAGAGTGGCGACGGCATTGTTCTCTCCGAGCAACGACGCGAAGGTCCGCACCACGCCATAACCCGCGATCTCATAATGCTCGACCCGTTGAGCCGCGCCAATGAGGGCGGCGTCCAGGACGGAGTCGTCACCGTCTTCGTCGATGATCTCCTTGCCCTCTTCCACCAGGCCTTTCATCGCCTTGCAAGTCTTGCCGGACGGTTTCTCGCCCAAGCCTTTGAAAATCTTTTCCAGACGCGCGACGTGCTCTTTGGTTTGCGCCAGGTGGTCGGTGAACGCCCGCTTCAGCTCGGGCGCCGAAGCTTTCTTCGCCATTTTCGGCAACGCCTTCAACAGTTGGTTTTCGGCATTATAGAGGTCTTTCAATTCGTCGATATAAAGGTCTTTCAGGGAATCCATGCTCATAATTAATTACTCCTTCGTTAATGTTTGAAGGGCCGGGAAAATCCCTCGGCACCCCGCGCGGTTTCGAGTGAAACCGACACAAATAAGAAACGCAAAAGCGAGTGCTCTCGCGTGTGTTTTTCTGTGAAAACGGAAAGAAAATCGAGCCTAGGCGGCGGCGGCTTCCGCAGGCGGTGCGAGCTCTGCGGGCGGGGCGGCTTCGGCCTCCAACGGCTCACCCACCAAATAACGCGTGAAACGCCGGATCACGATGTTCTCGCCCAGCGCGGCGATCCTGGCCGCAACCAGCTCTTTCACGGTCTGGTCCGGATTCTTGATGAACCCCTGCTCCATCAGGCAAACCGTGCTGTAGAACTTGTCGAGTTTCCCGCCCACGATTTTGGAAACGACGTTCTCCGGCTTGTCCTTGACCTGCGCTTCGTAGATGGCCCGTTCGGATTCCACCAGCTTCTCGGGCACTTCTTCCCGATTTACGTAGAGGGGATGCGCCGCGGCGATATGCAGCGTGATATCCTTCACGAACTCGCGAAAACCTTCGTTTTTCGCGACGAAGTCTGTTTCACAATTCACTTCCACCAGAACGCCGACTTTCCCCTGCAGATGAATGTAGGAAGCAACGATTCCTTCCTTCGTCGCTCGCGAGGCCTTTTTCCCGGCGCTGGCGATGCCCTTCGTCCGAAGCGCTGCCTCGGCCTTCTCCAAATCACCACCCGATTCCGCCAGCGCGCGCTTGCAATCCATCATGCCGGCGTTGGTTTTTTCCCGGAGTTGTTTAACGAGTTGAGGATCGATTTCCATGAAAATAGTTGAGAGGTTGATGGTTGAGAAGTTGAGAGGATAACGAGCGCGATGGTCTTCTCAACCTATCAACTGCTCAACCTCTCAACGCCGCCTTTAGGCGGACACCCCGGCCATCTCCACTTGCTCGCGGACGCGCGCTTCGCCGGTGGCCGAGACAATCGCGTCGACCAGCTTTTGCAGCATCACCCGGATCGCGCGAATGGCGTCGTCGTTGCCCGCAATCGGATAATCGATGATCTCCGGGTCCGCGTTTGTGTCCACGATCGCCACCGTCGGAATTCCCAACCGGCGGGCTTCCAGCACCGCATTTGCTTCGCGGGTCGTGTCGATGATGACCATGGCATCGGGTAACTGCGACATCTCGAGAATTCCGTCGAGGTTGCGGCGAAGTTTGGCCGCTTCGCGATTGAGCGCGGCGAGTTCCTGCTTGCCCATCTTCTTGTAATCGGACGACTCCTCGATCTGCTCGATAAACTTGAGCCGGCCGATGCTTTTCCGGATCGTCGCCAGGTTGGTCAGCGTGCCGCCCAGCCAGCGTTGGTTGACGTAAAACTGGCCGCAGGTGGTCGCAGCTTCCTTGACCGCTTCCTGGGCCTGTTTCTTGCACCCAACGAAAAGAATCTTTCCACCGCGCCTTGTCACCTCCTGGAGGAAGTCGGTCGCGCGTTGCAGCTGCCGCGCCGTCTCGTCGAGATTGATGATGTAGATCTGGTTGCGTTTTTCGAAGATGAAAGGCTTCATCTTCGGGTTCCAACGCTTGGTTTGGTGGCCAAAATGGACCCCTGCTTCCAGGAGCTCGGGCACTAATTCTGTCGGTATCGCCATAGGTAATTTCCCGGCCGCGGCGCGGGCCGCGGGGGACGTGGAAGATGCTCTAGCGGCTCGGCAAAGGCAAACAGAATATTACCGTTTTCCCCCGGTGGATTCAGCCCCGGCGCGAAGATGTTCGGCATAGCGCGCCAGCAGCCAGCAGAGGTCGGAGAGGCGGTTCAAATAGCGCAGAATCTCGGGATTGAAATTCTCCGCCCCGGCCATCAACGTCGCAACCCGGCGCTCGGCCCGCCGGCAAACCGTCCGGGCCAGATCAAGGGCGGCGGCATCCAATGTCTCCCCTGGAATGGCCCATCCCTTAAACTTCCCCAACTTGTTCTTTTCCAGGTCGTCCACGACCGAGGTGAGGCGATCGGTCATGGCGGATGAGGTCAACTGGAATCCATCCTTCACGTAACGGCCCAAATCTTCGGGACTCGTCGCGAGTTCGCCCATGACGATGACCAACTCCTTTTGCACCGCGGAAATTTGTTCGGTCAAAAAAGGATCCGACGCCGTGACGCGAGCGAGTCCGAGGGAGGCATTCAATTCGTCCACACATCCGTAGGCGTCGACTCGTGCGTCCGTCTTCGGCACCCGACGGCCGTACATCAGCGACGTTTGGCCCGCGTCACCCGTTTTGGTTGCGATGGACATCGCATTTACTTGGTAGGGCGAGACTCTGTCGAGCCGCTGTTTGTTAGCTCGACAGAGTCTCGCCCTACCATTTACCCCAAGGCGGGCTGAATCTCCGGCTCATCCACCAGGGACGTGCCGACTTGTTCGCCCAGCTCGACCAGCTTGATCTCGCGAACCGCCGGGAACCCGGTGCCAGCCGGAATCAGGTGACCCATGATGACGTTCTCCTTGAAGCCTCGGAGCCGGTCCACTTTGCCAAGCGTCGCCGCTTCCGTAAGAACGCGCGTGGTATCCTGGAATGAGGCCGCGGAGATGAAGCTGTCGGTCTCGAGCGACGCTTTGGTGATGCCGAGCAGGACCGGCGTCGCCTCTGCCGGCTTGCCGCCCTGTTCCACCACCTTCGTGTTCTCCGCTTCGAAATCCAGACGGTCGACCTGATCGCCCCAAAGAAGCGACGTGTCGCCCGGATCGGTGATTTTCACTTTCCGCAGCATCTGGCGCACGATGATTTCGATGTGCTTGTCGTTAATCTCCACGCCTTGGAGGCGGTAAACTTCCTGCACTTCATTCACCAGGTGCTCCTGCAAGTCCTGCGGCCCGCAGACCTCGAGAATTTCGTGCGGAACGACCGGACCTTCGGTGAGCTGTTGTCCCTTTTTCACGAAGTCGCCCTTGAAGACAATAATGTGTTTCGTCAGCGAAATGAGATGCTCTTCCTCGGCGCCCGTCTCCGGGTCTTTCAGAATGAGTTTCCGCTTTCCGCGAACCGTTCCGCCCATTTCAACGGTCCCGTCGATCTTCGCGATCTCCGCCGCATCTTTTGGACGGCGAGCCTCGAAGAGCTCAGCCACGCGCGGCAGACCACCGGTAATGTCTTTCGTCTTCGCGATCTTGCGCGGCGTTTTCGCCAGCAAGGCGCCCGCGCGGATCTTCTGGCCTTCTTCGACAATCACGTGCGCGCCGGCCGGGATGGAGTAGCTCACGAGAATCTCTTTCTTCTCGCCCACCACGACGATTTGCGGATGCAGATCTTCCTTGTGCTCGATGATGACCGTGCCCATCAATCCCGTCGCTTCATCGACGTCGCGCTTGATCGTGACGCCGGCGATCATGTCCCGGAATTCGATCTTGCCGGTCTTGTCCGTCAGAATCGGCACGTTGTAAGGATCCCATTGCACGAAGGTTTCGCCCTTCTTGACATGGGCGCCGTCGGCCTTGGAAATAACCGAGCCGATCACGACATTGTAGCGGTCGAGCTCACGCCCTTCCGCGTTGTGCACGCTGATCGAGCCATTCTTGTTCAAGACGATCCAGCTGCCGTCGAGCGCTTGCACGGTGCGGATTTCATTGAATTGCAGATTACCGTCGTTCTTCGCCTTGATGATCGGCTGCTTGAACGTCTGGCTCGCGGTTCCACCGATGTGGAACGTCCGCATGGTCAGCTGCGTGCCTGGTTCGCCGATCGATTGCGCGGCGATGATGCCGACCGCCTCGCCCAGCTTCACAAACTGGCCCGTCGCCAGGTTGCGCCCGTAGCATTGCGCGCAGACTCCGCGGCCGCATTCGCAAGTCAGCACGGAACGAATCTTGAGACTCTCGACGCCCACCCTCTCTATGGCGGCGGCAATCGGCTCGTCGATCAGTTGATTGGCCTTCACGACCTTCTTCTTCGTCACGGGATCAACCACCGACTCGCAGCTGACGCGGCCAATGATTCTCGTGGCGAGATCGACGACTTCTTCGTCACCTTCATAAATGGATTTGACCGTGATGCCGTTCACCGTCCCGCAATCCATCTCGTTGATGATGACGTCCTGCGACGCGTCCACGAGTTTGCGGGTGAGGTAACCGGAATCCGCCGTCTTGAGCGCGGTGTCAGCCAGACCTTTGCGGGCGCCGTGCGTCGAAATAAAGTATTCGAGCACGCTCAAGCCCTCGCGGAAGTTCGACGTGATGGGCCGCTCGATGATTTCCCCAGACGGCTTGGCCATCAAGCCGCGCATGCCGGCCAGCTGTTTCACCTGCTGCCGATTACCGCGCGCGCCCGAATCCACCATCAAAAAGACGGGGTTCAATTCCTTGCGGCCCTCATTGTGCTCGAGGGTGCGGAACATGACGTTCGAGATTTCGTCACCGGCGTGGGTCCAAATGTCGATGATCTTGTTGTAGCGCTCGCCGTCCGTGATGATGCCCTTGCGATACTGCTGCTCGACCGTCTTGATCGACTTGTAGGCGTTCTGAAGTTCGGTCTCCTTTTCCTTCGGGATAATCATGTCGGAAATTCCGATGGAAATTCCCGCCTTGGTCGCTTCCGCGAATCCAAGCTCCTTCAGGCGATCGAGCGTCTCCACCGTGCCCTGCTGCCCGGCGACCTGGTAACAGCGCCAGATAATGTCGCTCAATTGCTTCTTGCCCGCGGCCTTGTTGAAAAATCCGAGCTTCTTTGGCCAGATCTCGTTGAAGATCACCCGGCCCGCGGTCGTTTCGATGACACGCTCGGCTGGATTGCCGTAGATGGATTCCTTGCCCGAGTCCGGATTCTGGAAGCGAATCCGATCGTGCGTTTTCACCGCGCCGTCGGCCATGGCAAATTCCACTTCGGTCGCATTCGCAAAGAGCGGCAAGCGTGTCTCAGCCGCCGTGCCGGTCGCGCGCCTCGGGTTTTGCGTGAGATAATAACAGCCGAGCGTGATGTCCTGCGAAGGCGTGGTGATCGGCTTCCCGCTCGAGGGCGAGAAGATGTTGTTCGGCGCCAGCATGAGCATGCGCGCTTCCATTTGCGCTTCGACCGAAAGCGGGACGTGCACCGCCATTTGGTCTCCATCGAAGTCGGCGTTATAGGCCGTGCAAACCAGCGGGTGAATTCGAATCGCTTCGCCCTCAATGAGCAGCGGCTCGAACGCCTGGATGGAAAGACGATGCAACGTCGGCGCGCGATTCAGCAACACCGGATGCCCTCTCGTTACCTCTTCCAAAATATCCCAGACCTCCGGCGTCTGGCGCTCGATCATTTTTTTCGCGCTCCGAACTGTGTGGACGTAACCCATGTCCTTGAGACGGCGAATGATGAACGGCTCGAACAGAACGAGGGCCATTTTCTTCGGCAACCCGCACTGATGCAGTTTCAATTCCGGACCGATGACGATGACCGAGCGGCCCGAATAATCGACCCGCTTGCCAAGCAAGTTCTGACGGAACCGTCCGCCCTTGCCCTTGAGCATGTCGCTGAGCGATTTCAGCGGCCGGTTGCCGGCGCCAGTGACCGCGCGGCCGTGACGGCCGTTGTCGAACAAGGCGTCGACCGCTTCCTGAAGCATCCGCTTTTCGTTGCGGATGATCACGTCCGGCGTCTTGAGTTGCAGCAGGTTCTTCAACCGATTGTTGCGGTTGATGACCCGGCGGTAGAGATCGTTCAAATCCGACGTCGCAAAACGGCCGCCTTCGAGCGGAACGAGCGGGCGCAGATCGGGCGGGATAACCGGGAGGACATCGAGCACCATCCAGTCCGGCCGGGCATGCGAGGAGGCAAAGCCCTGCACGAGCTTCAAACGCTTCGCGAGTTTCTTGCGAATCTGTTTGCTCTTCGTGTTCCCCATCGCCTCTTCCAGCTCTTTGTTGAGCTTGTTGAGGTTGATCTCGGAAAGAAGTTTTTTGACCGCTTCCGCGCCCATGCCGGCGACGAAATCTTCGCCGTACTGCTCCTGCGCTTCGCGATACTCGATCTCATTCAGGAGCTGCGTCTTCGTCAGCGGCGTCTTGCCTGGATCGATGACGATGTAGTCCTCGTAATAAATGACGCGCTCGAGCTGGCGCGCGCTCATGTCGAGCATCAAACCCAGCCGTGAAGGCATGCACTTGTAGAACCAAATATGGGAGACCGGGACGGCCAGCTCGATGTGGCCCATGCGTTCGCGGCGCACCCGCGCCAGCGTGACTTCCACGCCGCAACGGTCGCAGATCACACCCTTGTGCTTGATCCGCTTGTATTTCCCACACGAGCACTCCCAATCACGGGTCGGCCCGAAAATACGCTCGCAAAACAGGCCGCCCTTTTCCGGCTTGAAGGTCCGGTAATTGATCGTCTCCGGGTTTTTGACCTCGCCCTTGCTCCACGACCGCATCGTGTCCGAAGACGCGACGCCGATCGCCACTTGATCGAAGCCCACGGAGCGTTCTTCGCCCACCAGTTCCCGCCAGGAATGTTCGTTCATTTATGTGTTCTTAGTTTAAAAAAATTCTCTGCCGTCATTCCGAGCGAAGTCGAGGAATCCCGCCCTGAAACCTCACAGTTTCTCCACGGGATGTCTCGACTCCGCTCGACATGACAAAATTCATCTACGCGACGTTTTCCAGGAAAGCGGCGGGCGCCTGGCCGCCGACTTTGACGTCGAGGCCTAACGACTGCATTTCCTTGATCAACACGTTGAAAGATTCCGGTGTGCCGGCCTCGAGCGAGTTGTCGCCTTTGACGATCGACTCGTAGATGCGCGTGCGGCCCTGCACGTCGTCGGATTTCACCGTGAGCAATTCCTGCAGAGTGTAAGCCGCGCCATAGGCTTCGAGCGCCCAGACTTCCATCTCGCCGAAACGCTGGCCGCCGTATTGTGCCTTGCCGCCGAGCGGTTGCTGCGTGACCAGCGAGTAAGGACCAACCGCGCGTGCGTGAATCTTGTCCGCGACCAAGTGGCCCAGCTTCATCATGTAGATGTAACCGACCACGACTTCCTGATCGAAAGTGTCGCCCGTCCGTCCGTCGTAAAGCCGCGCCTTGCCGGTTTCCTGCACCCAGGTGAAACCCTCTTTCTTTTTAGCGTCGTTCAAATACTCGCGGATTTTCGCTTCCGAAATTCCATCGAACACCGGAGTCGCTACCTTGAAGCCGAGCGCCTTAGCTGCCACGCCCAGGTGGGTTTCGAGAACCTGCCCGACGTTCATACGACTCGGCACACCGAGCGGATTCAGCACGATCTCAACCGGTGTTCCGTCCGCCAGGAACGGCATGTCCTCTTCCGGCACGATCCGGGCGACGACACCCTTGTTGCCGTGACGTCCCGCCATCTTGTCGCCGACACTCAGCTTGCGCTTGCTCGCGATGAAAACTTTGACCTGCTTGATGATGCCGGGATCGATATCGTCTCCGCTCTCGACGCGATCCATCGAACGCTCACGCTCAAGCTCGAGCTCCGCGAACTTGTGCTCGTACGAAGCAATGATCTCACGGATCTTGTTCCGGATTGGGCTCGGATCGATCTCGATATGATCGTAAACGGTCGCGAGCTTGCGCAGCAGTGTCTTGGTAATCTTGCGGTTCGCTGGAATGATGATCTCGCCCGTTTGAGCGTTCACTACGTCGAGCGGAATCTTCTCGCCCAGCAGAATGTTTGAAAGCGCGTCCGTCAGTTGTTCGGTCAGCTCCTCTTTCTTTTTCCGGTTGTCTTCCGTGATCGTCTTGAGCTGGCGCTTCGTTTCCGACGGCGTCAGCTTCTCGCGCGAAATTTCGTGCCGCGATGAAACTTTCACGTCCATCACGATGCCGTAGGTGCCGGATGGAACCGTCAGCGACGTGTCTTTCACGTCCGCCGCTTTTTCACCGAAGATGGCGCGAAGCAGACGCTCTTCCGGCGCCAATTCCGTCTCACTCTTCGGCGTGATCTTGCCGACAAGAATATCGCCCGGTTTCACTTCCGCGCCGACGCGAACCACGCCGTCAGGTCCGAGATTGCGCAACGCTTCCTCACTGACGTTCGGAATATCCCGCGTGATTTCCTCCGGGCCGAGCTTGGTATCGCGCGCCCCGATCTCAAATTCATCGATATGAATCGAGGTGTAGATATCTTCCTTCACGACCTTCTCAGAGATCATGATGGCGTCTTCGAAGTTGTAGCCGTTCCAGGGCATGAACGCGACGAGCACGTTGCGCCCGAGCGCCAATTCGCCCTGGTCCGTGTTCGGTCCGTCGGCAATGACCTGGCCACGCTTCACATGCTGGCCTTTTTTCACGATCGGCTTCTGGTTTACACAGGTGCCCGCATTTGAGCGCATGAACTTTCGCAGTTCGTAAACGTGGACGCCCGCTTCAACGTCGGTCTTCAACTTTTTGCGGCCTTCCGGCATGTGACCGTCTTTTGTAACGACGATCTGATCTGCCGTGACGGACGCGACCTTGCCGCTCTCGGTCGAGATCAACACCGCGTGTGAATCCCGCGCGACTTTGGCTTCCAACCCGGTCCCGACCAGCGGCGCCTCCGAGACGATCAGCGGCACGCCCTGGCGCTGCATGTTCGAGCCCATGAGTGCGCGGTTCGCATCGTCATGTTCCAGAAACGGAATGAGACCCGCCGCCACTGAAACGAGCTGCTTCGGAGAGACGTCCATGTAATGGACTTTCGAAGGCTCCACTTCGAGAAAGTCGCCGCGGTAACGGACCGAAACTTTTTCCCCGGTAAAATGTCCCTTCCCGTCCATCGGCGCGTTCGCCTGGGCCACGAGGAAATTCTCTTCCCGATCGCCGGTCAAATAATCGACCTGATCGCTCACCCGGCCTTTTTCGACTTTGCGATAGGGCGTCTCGATAAATCCAAATTCGTTGATCCGCGCGAAGGTGCTCATCGAGCTGATCAGACCGATGTTCGGCCCTTCCGGTGTTTCGATTGGGCAAATGCGGCCGTAATGCGACGGATGCACGTCGCGCACTTCGAAGCCCGCGCGATCGCGGCTCAAACCGCCAGGCCCGAGGGCCGAGAGACGGCGTTTGTGCGTCAGCTCCGCGAGCGGATTCGTTTGATCCATGAATTGCGAAAGCTGCGAGCGCCCAAAGAAATCGCGAATCACCGCGCTCAGCGCCTTCGGATTGATCAACTTTTGCGGCGTCATGCCGTCGATGTTGATGTCGAACAAGGTCATGCGCTCTTTCACGAGACGCTCCGTGCGCGCGAGACCAACGCGGCACTGATTGGCGAGTAATTCACCCACCGTCCGCACGCGGCGGCTGCCCAGATGGTCGATGTCATCGAGCGTGCCTTCACCGCGGCGCAGACTGATCAGATACTTGATTGCCCCGATGAAATCCTTGTCGGTCACGATCCGCTCACCAAGATCGACGTTGATCCCGAGCTTCTGGTTGATCTTATAGCGGCCAACCCGGCCGAGGTCGTATTTTTTCGGATCGAAAAAGAGGCGTTTCAAGAGGGCCTTGGCGTTGGCCACCGTTGGCGGATCGCCGGGACGCAGCTTGCGATAAATGTCTTTCAGCGCCTCTTCCTGGTCGTGCGCCGGGTCTTTCTTCAGCGCCTTCACGACGGTGTCGTCGTTTGAGATATCGATCACTTTTACGTCGGAACGGCCCAGCGCCATGATCTGGCGAACGGTTGCAGCCGTCAGTGGCTCGAAGGCCCTCGCCACGGTCGCTTCGCCGTCGAGCACATCGGCAATCAGAACCTTGGTCGCGAGCTCTTCCTCACCCAGCTTCTCACTGAGCTTGAGGGTTTCGATGTGGTAAAAGAGTTTGATCACTTCCTCGTCGGAGCCGTAGCCGAGGGCGCGGAGAAAAGTCGTCGCGAGGAATTTCCGCCGGCGTTTCCGGCGGTCGAGGTAAATGTAAAGCAGATCGCTCGTATCGAATTGCACTTCGATCCAGGAGCCGCGATCCGGAATGATGCGGAAACTGTAGAGCACTTTGCCGTTGAGATGGATGCTCGATTCGAAGGCGATGCCCGGCGAACGATGCAGCTGGCTGACCACCACGCGCTCGGCCCCGTTGATCACGAACGTCCCCTGCGGCGTCATGAGCGGGATTTCGCCCATGTAAACTTTCTCTTCCTTCGTCCCTTTTTCCTCGCGGAGCTGGAAAGTGACGTGGAGCGGCGCGCTGTAGGTCTGGCTTTCCCGCTGCGCTTCGAGCGCGGTCAATTTCGGCTCGCCGATCTCGTAATGGCTGAAATCGAGCGTCGCCTTTTCATCGTAGCTCTCGATCGGAAACACTTCCTTGAAGACGGCCTGCAGTCCCGACATTTTCCGCTTCGAAAACGGCACATCCTTCTGGAGGAAGTCGAGGTAGGAATTGAGTTGGACCTCGATGAGGTTTGGAGGCTCGATGCCTTCCTTAATGGTTCCGAAGTAGATACGTTCCGACATAATTACTACACCAATCTCCGAGGTTGTAAGACGCGGCCCCCAAACGGAGAGGGCGGCTCGTGAATAGACCTACGGCTTTAGCCGCAAGTGAGGAGCGCAAAAATGGCAGCAAAACAGCAGCCTGTCAAATTGACCTCCACTGTTTTGTTGCCTGGTTAAATTTTGTCCGTCGTGCGCGGGTTTGAAAATAAATCGACTGCTCTAACGAAATATTTGTGACATGCCGGCAGCCGGCGCGCAAGCTTTTTTGCGCGCCAGGCCGCGGGAATGAAATTTACTTGATTTCGACCTTGGCGCCGGCCGCTTCGATCTTCTTCTTGATCTCTTCGGCTTCCGCCTTGGTCACGCCTTCCTTGATCGTCTTGGGAGCGCCTTCGACCAGGGCCTTCGCTTCCGCCAGGCCGAGACCGGGGACTGCGCTGCGAACTTCCTTGATCACGCCAATCTTGTTCGCGCCCATTTCTTTGAGGACGACTTCAAAAGCCGTCTTCTCTTCAGCCGGAGCCGCTGCCGCGCCGCCCGCCACCGGGGCCGCCGCTGCCGCCACCGGGGCCGCCGCGCTGACGCCCCATTTCTCTTCGAGCTCCTTCACCAGACCAGCAATCTCAAGAACGGTCAGGCCGCTGAGTTGCTCCACGATTTTGTTTGTATCCGCCATATTGTTTCCTCTGATTCGCCGCCCCCGAAAGCCTTCGGAGAATTAAGCTCGGCCGCCGCCGAACCGGACAATGTGTTTGTTGCTCGCCCCGCCATCCGCGGCGGTACGAAATTGTTGTTAAACTGGGTTTTCCGTCGCTGTCTCTCCGGTGGTTGATTCCGTGGCGGGAGTTTCCGCCGCCGCTGCGGGAGCGTGCTCCGCCGCAGGCGCCTCTTCTTTCGTTTCTGCTACGGGCACTTCTTGTTTCGCTTCCGCTACGGGCGCCTCGTCCTTGGCCTCTGGAGCTTCCGCCGCTGGAGCCTCTTCTGCGCTCGGAGCGGGTGACGGTGTTTCCGCGGCGGGAGCAGCCGCTGCTTGCGAAGCTTCTCCCTGTTCCCCCTTGGCCTTCAAAAGTCGTGCGAAGGCCGAGGCTGGCTCATTCAACACGCGAACCAGACTCGTCGCCGGTGCGAGGAGCAATCCAAGAAGCCGAGACAGCAAGACTTCGCGCGAAGGCAATTCCGCCAGCGCCTCGACATCCTTGGTCGACAAAATAGCCTTATCGACCACCCCGATCTTTAGCGTGGCAATCTTAAACTCCGCCGCAAAGAGCTTCAAAATCTTCGCCACCGGCGCGACATCATTTTGCCCCATCACGATCGCAGTCTGGCCGGTCAACTGGTCGGCGACGTCCGGCATTCCGGAATCGGCCATCGCCCGTTTCAAAAAGCTGTTTTTCACGACGCGCACTTCCGCGCCGGCCGGAGCGAGGCGGTTCCGCAGTTCGCCGAATTGATCCACCTTCATCCGCTGATAGTCGGTGACGAGGAGGAAAGGCGAGCGATTGATCTTCTCGGCGAGGTCCGAAACGATGGTGGCTTTTTCTGGTCTCATGCGAATTGGCTCCCGTTACACGCTCAGATAAGGCGATGGATCGACGTGCAACCCGGGCGACATCGTCGCGCTCAGGGTCATCCCTTCCACGAAACGGCCCTTGGCCGTCGCCGGTCGCGAACGCACGACCGCCTCAATCACCGCGGTCCCGTTTTCGATCAATTGATTTTCCGCGAATGAAAATTTGCCGACCGGCACCGCGACGTTGCCGTTCTTATCGAGCTTGAATTCCACCCGGCCCGCTTTTACTTCGGCCACGGCTTTCGCGGTATCTTCGGTCACCGTCCCGGTTTTCGGATTCGGCATCAGGCCGCGCGGGCCCAGCACTTTGCCGAGTTTGCGCACCTCGGCCATTGCGGCCGGAGTGGCGATGGCGACATCAAAATCCTGGAAACCTTCCTGGCATTTTTGGATCATGTCCTTGAAACCCACGTATTCGGCGCCGGCGTCCCTGGCGGCTTTCGCGGCCTGGCCTTCGGCAAAAACGAGAACGCGCACTTGCTTTCCGCTCCCATGAGGCAACGGGCAGGTGCCGCGGACCATCTGGTCGGATTGCTTCGGGTCGACCCCGAGGCGGAACGAAACCGTCACGGTTTGGTCGAACTTCGTCGGCGGCAGTTTCTTCAGGGTCGAAACCGCTTCGTTCAGGTTGTAAGTTTTTGTGCGATCCACCTGCTCGGCGGCCGCGCGATAACGTTTGCTGCGATTTTTTTGCATGATCTTGTGCAGTGCCAGCGAGCCTATGCTCTCCTGCGTTGCCCTTGCCTTCCTGAGCGCGGGACGGGGAGAATAATGGCGATTTCGGCGTTGTCAAAACCGAAAGCGGCCTGCTAAACCTCGGGCATGACAACCCACACTACAAAAAACCTAATCTTTACAAGTTTCCTTGTTTTGGCTGCTGCCATGGCGATTACGGCAGCACCCCTTGATTTCAGCGAAGTCTCGCTTTGGGTCCGCGCCCGTGAAACCGATCAATCGATCGTGCGCGAGGTCAGCCAGCGCAAACTGGCCCGCGCTCTGACCCCGCAGCAGGAAACCACTCTCAAGTCGCAAGGCGCGAGCGATTCCCTCGTTCAGTCCTTGCGAAGTTCAAATGTGCTGGCCAGTCCGGCAGAAGTCGCGGCGACCGAAGTAAAATCGCAGCCCTCGAGGATGCCGCAGCAGCCACCGGACATGACGACCGATTCTCCCGCCGACGACGTGCACATCTTCGATGTCTCTTCCGGCCATCCGATCAATCTCAGCCAATGGGGCGGACCCGATTGTGAATTCGCCTTCAATGTGTTCCGGTTCGCGGGTGAAGACGTGGTTCAACCCGTCATCGTTGATACGGTGCGCACCTATACCGATGTCGCCACGTATATCGGCCCTCTCGGTTCCGGCCCCCGCACGACGCAACCCCATTACCGGGGCGAAAATAAGCTCACCCCGTATCTTGGCGGCGACTTGAAAGACGATTCTTACATGATCGGCGACTACACTTCGGCCGTGTCCCATTCTGTTTCTCGAGGGATGTCCATCGACCGAAGAAATCCAGTCTGGATCAAAGGCGTGCCCTATACGCTCTACCCCATTTACGGCACCCGCGGCGTGTCGCTCTATTACATCACCAGTTCGACCAATTCCGTGACGCTCGCCGTCAACATGGCGAGACACTAGCGGACAACCGGCTCACTAGTTACGGATCAATTCTCATTCACGGCGCCGGCACAGGCGCCGTGGGTGAGCCCGCGCTATTCTTCACGATCCGCCCTTCCTTCATTACGAACGAGACGCGCTCGGTCGTGGTGATGTCGGTGGTGGGATCGCCGGGGATGGCGATGATATCGGCGAGCTTGCCTTTCTCGAGCGTCCCGACTTTTTGCGAGATGCCGAAGAGGTCCGCTGTTACGGAAGTGGCGGACCGCAGGGCTTCGATGGGCTCCATCCCCAGGCCGGTCATGAGCGCGAACTCCTTTGCGTTTTGACCGTGGGGGAAGACGGCGGCGTCGGTGCCGAAGGCGATTTTCACACCGAGCCGCACGGCATTCCGGAACATCTCGGTTCGCGCGGCCGCGGCGGCTTTGGCCTTGGCCTGCAACGGCGGCGGATATTGATCGAGTTTTCCCATGATCCACTCCGTCGCCATTAAGGTCGCGACGAGGTAGGTGCCTTTTGTTTTCATCAGGGTGAGCGTGTCGGGTTTCATGAATGAGCCGTGCTCGATCGAGTCCACGCCGGCCGCGATCGCTTCTTTCGCGGCCTGATCGCCATGGCAATGCACCGCCAGCTTCTTCCGCAATCGATGCGCCTCATCGGCCAGGGCGGCAACTTCCTCAGGAGTGAATTGCGGTGTGTCCACCTCATCCGCCATCGACAAAACTCCCCCTGAGACCGCCGCCTTGATCACGTCCGCCCCATTCTTGACGACATACCGGACGGTGCGGCGAATCGCGGCGGGACCGTCGGCGATTCCGTCCGTGAAATCGGACTGCCGCCCGAAGAGGTTGTCGCGGAAACCGTTCGCATCGTCGAAGTGCCCTCCGGTCGCGCCCACACCCTTGGTTGCGACCAGCATCCGCGGGCCGACCACCGTGCCGTTGGCAATTGCGTCGCGTAGCGCGACATCCACAAAATGCCCGCCGCCAACGTCGCGGACGGTGGTGAATCCCGCCTCGATCGTCACCCGCGCGTTGGGAATGGCGGCGTAGGCCTTCTTCGCCGATTCCTCCTGTAATTCACGCAGCACCGTCCCCTGATAATTTCCCGAGAAATCGAAGGTCAGGTGCGTGTGCGCATCCATAAATCCGGGCGAAAGCGTCGCGTCCCCCAGGTCGATGATTTGCGCGCCCTTGGGAATCGGCAGGTTGCTTCCGGCGTCGGTAATGGTGGCGCCTTGAACAATGACGACTCCGTTGGTGATCAACGCCTTCGCTTTGCCGTCGAAAAGGCGGGCGGCTTTCAAAACGATGACCGCCGGCGGGTCGTTCGCGGCGTCAGACGAAATTGCCAGCGCGCCGGCAACAAGAGAAAAGACTGCGATGACAACTTTCAGGCGGAGCCGCGACATGTCCGCTTATAGAAAGGCGGGCCCAGCCAGGCAATCAGAATGCACAACCCGTCACGGGTTTCGCAGCTTGCTCGCGCTCTCCGCGATCCCTTGCCGGGCCATTTCGAGGCTCGGGTCGAGCGCCAGGGCCTGTTTGAACGCGCTCATCGCACGCTCATGGCGATTGAGCGACGCATGATAGCGGCCCTGATTTACCAGCATCGCGGTGTAGGCCGGCAATACTTTGATCCGGACCACGTCATCTTTTTCGAATTTTAGTGTCTCATCGTTCAGACCGCGCGTCTCCAACCGCACTTCCGGCTGTTCCTCGGAGGTACGCGCGACCGCGAGTTTGAAAACGATCCCCTGGGGAATGAGTTGATAGTTCTTGGTCAGCCACTCACTCACCTGTCGGTCACGATCCTGGGGAGTCAGAAAATCGTGGGTGAGGTAAACCGGCGCGACGTTGTTTTCCTGAAGCACAAAGGACTGGATCATCTCCTCGAACCTGGAAACAATCCTTTGGGTCAGCATCTTGTCATTGGCGTAGGCGTCCGGGTCATTTTCCCAATGTTTGAGCTCGGTCACGAAGGAATCAACCCGGTCGCGCGACCGCTCGATCAGCCCAGGCCAGGCGCGCCTGAGGTAATCGAAATACCACGAGCGCCGGAGTAAGTGAACATCCACCACCTTCACGTCGAGTCGATGCTTTTCCACTTCCTGCGCATACAACATCGGCGAAGCGACCTGCCAGTCGAAGGTCAGCAGCAGGCCGTTTGGCTCCATCGAGCCCAGGATATTGGTCACGTAATCTTGCGCGATGAAGTAATGACGCCGGTTATTGAACGGCCAGTTGCCGGCGAGAGCCGTCAAAGGCACGACCACCAGGAGGAGCGCGGCAACCAGATAGCCGCGTCCAGGCTGCACGCCCTTGGAAAGAATGAATTGGATCAACCAACGCACGCCGAGCCCGGCAGCGATCGCCAGCGCGGCAAAAGCCGGCAGGCAATAGGCATCCTTGTCCTCCGCAATGGAGTAGCCCAACCCGTAGGCCAAATTCGCTCCGACGACGAAGAAGAGAAACCAGAAGCTCGTGCGGTCCCGTTTGAAGGCGCTGCTAAAACCCGCGGCGGCCAGCACCAGCCCCAGGGGTAGCCACGATGGGCCAAATTCGCGAAGCGCCATCCGGGCGAAAGTCACGAACTCCGCCGCCATCATGTTGGGCGCAAAGGAGAAGTACGATTGATACTGCCGGCCCGTGATGTGCCACCAGATTGCTTCCAAGGAACGTGGATTGCCCCAATTGATTACGGGTGCCCTCGACGCCGCCAACGGCAGGAAGGCGTAGACGGCGAACAGCCCGGCAAATGAAATGATTGCGGCGTAAATCAGTCTCTTGCTCTTGAAAAAACGCCATCCCTCTGTCCTGCAAACTATGACGGCGAGGGCTGGGAGCGTCAGGGCCACGGTCACGTGGTGGACGCCCAAGGCGAGCCCGAAGGTAAACGCAGCCGCATAAAGTAACCAATCGTAGTCCGTAATCGGAGGCGCGTGACGGGCAGCATTCGCCGCTGCTCGCCTTCCATCTGCAATGATGGACCGCCGCCAGCGCAGCATCAGAAAGAAGATGATCAGGATGATCAGCGTATTGAGCGCATAAACTTCGGTAACGGTCGCATAGCCCCAGAGCGTACGGGAGAAGGCCATGAGCAACCCCGCCGCAACCGCGGGCGCAAGCACCAGAAGAAACCTGCTCCGTCCATCTTCCCCGATCGCGCCGCCCCTTGGATCAGGCCCGGCGTTCGTGCCTCGCCGGGCGCTCTTCTTCGCCTGGCGCCGTTCCGTGATCTTCGCGTAGGAAGCGATGATCATCAGCTCCGCCACCACCAGTGTCAGCACGGCCGCGGCCAGCGCGCCAAAAAGCGCCGATGAAAAGTTAATGCGCACGGCGACGCTGCCGAACGGCACGAGCGACACGAGATGCGCGAGCATGACCCACAAGGGAAAGCCCGGAGGATGCGCAACGCCGAGCGAACGCGCGGCCACGATCAATTCGCCGCTGTCGACCAGCGTTACGGTCGGAGCGAGCGTCCAGGCATATAGAAAGAGCGCGGCGAAGAAAACGAAGCCGGCGCAAAGCAGCTCCGTCTCGGATGAGCGGGCCGTCGCGAGCCGTTGCGCCTGCGTGGCCTCGGGAGCAGGCATCCTCTGCCCGGAAGGGGGCCTATTCTTTGAATGCCCGCGAGCCATCGCCCCTATCGTCTCGCAGACTTGATTACGTGCAACCCGAGCCTGCGCCCGGAGGTGACAACAAAAACGCGTTCGCCTAATCGACGATTTCGAGGCCCATCTGGCGGGCCGTGCCGGCGATGATGCGGAATCCGGCTTCGTCGCTGCGGGAATTAAGATCTTTGCCTTTGGTCTTTACGATCTCCATGACCTGTTTCCGCGTCACCGTGCCGACCTTCGTCTTGTTCGGTTCTTTCGAGCCGGCCGCAATGTTCGCCGCCTTCTTCAAGAGGATCGCGGCGGGCGGACTCTTGGTGATGAACGTGAACGATTTGTCCTTAAAAACAGTGATCACGACCGGCAGAATGTCGCCCGCCTGTTTTTGGGTCGCGGCGTTAAATTCCTTGCAGAACGCCATGATGTTGACGCCGCGCGGCCCGAGGGCGGTGCCGACGGGAGGCGCCGGATTCGCCTGACCGGCCGGGATCTGCAATTTGATGTGAGCGATAATTTCTTTGGCCATTATTAAGAAGCTTTAAGTGGTTAAGTTTTAAGCTGATTTACCCGCGTTCGACTTGCCAATACTCGAGCTCGACCGGCGTGGCGCGTCCGAAAATGGTGACGGACACCCGCAGCTTGCCACGGTCGGGATCGATCTCTTCGACGATGCCGTTCTGATTCTGGAAAGGCCCATCGGCCACCTTCACGGTCTCGCCGACTTCGAAGCTGACTTTCGGCTTCACCTTCTCTTCGCGTTCCTGCATCTGCGCGAGCATGTTGTCGACTTCCGATTTCCGCATCGGAATCGGCTTGTCCTTCGTCCCCGCGAAACCAATCACGCCCGTCGTTTCGCGAATGAAATACCAGGTGCGCCCCACGAGCTGATTGTTCTCGTCGAGCAAATGCATGTTGACGATAAGGTAGCCGGGGAAAAATTTTCGAGTCGTCTCGCTTTTCTTGCCGCGCTTGATTTCCGAGACGCGCTCGGTCGGAACGAGCACTTTGAAAATCACGTCGCTCATTTCCTCGGTCTTGACGCGCTTCTCGATATTGTCGCGGACCTTGTTTTCCTGGCCGGAAAGCACGTGCACGACGAACCACTGATCATTTGGGGCAAGAACCTGGGCCATATCAGTGGATGCGAGTGAAGTAGTGGATGAAATTAATCAGGACAAAATCGAAGAGCGCGACGTAACCGCCCAGGAGAAGCATCGCGATAATGACCACGATCGTCGAATCGGTCAGTTCCTTGTAACGCCGAATCCCCTTCTCTTTCGATTCCCACGGCCACGACGCTTTCTTCAACTCGGCAATGACTTCGTTGAAGAAGTTTCTTGATTTCGTGAACATGGGTGGGCGTCGAAGCGTTAAACGGTTGAAGCGGATTTTAGAGTTTCACGATGTAACGATTTAACTTTTTTAACGCTTTAATGTCTTCAATAACCAGGTCAGGAGGGACTCGAACCCCCAACCGACGGTTTTGGAGACCGCTACTCTACCAATTGAGCTACTGACCTAATATGTGGTGTCATTCTGAGCGAAGCGCAGCGTAGTCGAAGAACCCCGAGGCGCCCAGTGTTTCCACGGGATGTCTCGACTTCGCTCGACATGACATTAGTCCAGAATTTCGGCAACGCGACCGGCGCCGACGGTTTTGCCGCCTTCGCGAATCGCGAACCGGATGGTCTTTTCCATCGCGATTGGCGTGATCAGCTCAACTTCCACCGAGACGTTGTCGCCCGGCATCACCATCTCGACGCCCTCCGGCAGCTTGACCGTTCCGGTCACGTCAGTCGTGCGGAAATAAAATTGCGGGCGGTAATTGGTGAAAAACGGCGTGTGCCGGCCGCCTTCCTCCTTGTTCAAGACGTAAATCTCCGCCTTGAATTTTCGGTGCGGGGTGATGCTGCCCGGCTTGGCAATGACCTGGCCGCGCTCGACATCTTCCTTCTTCACACCGCGAAGCAGCACCCCGACGTTGTCGCCGGCGCGCGCCTCGTCGAGAAGCTTGCGGAACATTTCGATGTCGGTCGCCGTGGTCTTCGCCGTGTCCTTGAGGCCGACGATTTCCACTTCCTCCATCTTCTTGAGGATGCCGCGCTCGACCCGGCCGGTCGCGACAGTGCCGCGGCCTTCAATGTTGAACACGTCTTCCACCGGCATGAGGAACGGCAGATCGATCGGACGATCCGGCACGGGGATGAAATCGTCCACCGCCGCCACGAGCGCCATGATTTGCGCTTCCTGTTCGGCATCGCCGTTCAGCGCCTTGAGCGCGCTGCCCTTTACGATCGGAATCTTGTCGCCGGGAAATTCGTATTGCGTGAGGAGATCGCGCACTTCCATCTCCACGAGATCGAGCAGTTCCGGATCGTCGACCATGTCGACCTTGTTCAGGAACACCACGACCGCGGGAACGCCGACCTGGCGCGCCAGCAGGATGTGCTCGCGCGTCTGCGGCATCGGACCGTCGGCGGCCGAGACGACGAGAATCGCGCCATCCATCTGCGCGGCGCCCGTGATCATGTTTTTCACATAATCGGCATGGCCCGGGCAATCGACGTGCGCGTAATGGCGCTTGTCGCTCTGATATTCCACGTGCGCGGTGTTGATCGTAATGCCGCGCTCTTTTTCCTCGGGCGCATTGTCGATCGAATCGTAGGCGCGTATTTCGGCGAACCCTTTCTTGGCGAGCACACTGGTGATCGCGGCGGTGAGGGTGGTTTTGCCATGGTCCACATGGCCGATCGTGCCGACATTGACGTGCGGCTTGTCGCGTTTAAATGCTTCCTTAGCCATCTCGATTTTCCTTGGGTTAAACTAACTCTTCTTTTTTGTTATTGCTGCCGGCCGCGAGCTCTGGAGCCCATGACCGGGATTGAACCGGTGACCTCGTCCTTACCAAGGACGTGCTCTACCAACTGAGCTACATGGGCCGCTGTCTGTCATTAAATTGCTCTCCCCCAGTTGCGGGAAAGACCGGTTGCTCCTTCGTTTAGAAGTAAAAGTCCCAGAGCCGCGTCAAACTTCCGTTTTGAACGACCATGGGACCTCGTCTCGTTCTCCGAAAAAGCGTCGGCAAGCTAGCAGCGCCCTCTGGGGTGTCAAAGAAATTTCTTCCGCGTCGTCGCCTTCTTTTCCCGAGAATTCCGCTTCTAATACTCCCTGACTTTTCGTCGCGTAACCAGAAGGGCAATAACGATGATCACAACCAGCGCCCCCACCCCGATTCCGATTTTCATCGGCATGCTCATCCCTTCCGGCGGCGGTGGCGGGGTGGCGGCGGGCGCGGCGGCGACCGGGCGCGGCGTCGCATTCTTCGCCTGCACGTACTGCAGGTTTTGCAGAATGTCCGGATCGTCCGGTTTCAATTTCAAGGCCGCTTCCAAATCGGGCAACGCCTCCTTGAACTGATTCCGGGCGACATACGTGTCTGCCCGCTTTCGCAAGGCCATGACGTTGTTTGGATCTTTCGTGATCGCGACCGTGTAGTCGGCCACGGCTTCGTCCCATTTTCTCAGGTTGTGGTAGGCGAGGCCGCGGCGCTCGAATGCGACCAGATTGTTCGGATTCAACTCGATCGCCTTGTTCAGGTCGGCCAGAGAGGCCTCGTACTGATTCTGGCCCAACAACGTTCTGCCCCGCTCGAAATACCCCAGCTCATTCTTGGGCTCGAGCTCGATCGCCTTGGTGAAATCCGCCATCGCCTCCGGGATCTTCGTCGCCGCGCGATAGACCAGGCCTCGGTCGATATAGAGCCGCACGTCCTTCGAGTCGATTGCGATCGCCTTGGTGTATTCGACGATCGCTTCGTCATACTTCAATGCCTGCGCGAGCTCATGCCCCTTGTTCCCATGCGCGGCCGCTGCGGGACTGGCGGCGTTCAGGATGGGCGCGGCTCCAAAAATCAGCAGTCCGGCGACCAATCCTCTAAATAGTCTCATCGGGTTGTTCATATTGATCCTTCGGCTTAGACAAGTTGCGGGGATGTTTTTTTAGGTCATGCGCGGCCGAACGGGAAGCTTAATCGCCTCGCTCCGAGGGTTCGCCGGACCCTTACGATCGCGGCGACGTTGCGGGCGATCCAGCCGGGGCTGGAGAATTCGCCGCCGGCGAAGAACTCGCGCGGGTCTCCAGCGCCTTCAACCGGCTCTGCGCATCGGCGTCATCCGGCTTTAACTTCAGGAGAGCCCGGAAATCCGCCTCGGCGCTCTTGGCGTCCCCAGCCAGGGTGTGGGTCGAAGCCCGGCGCCGATATCCCTCGGGATCCTTTGGGTCTTTCGAGATCGTCTTCGAGTAATCCGCGATCGCTTCCTTGTATTTTTTCAGGTTTCGATAGGCGAACGCGCGCCGTTCGTAGGCGCTGTCGTCGTCCGGAACCTTTTGGATCACCTTCGTGTAGTCCTCGATCGCCTTCTCCCATTCGCTTTTCGAAATGTAGACAAAACCGCGGAAACGCCGCGCGGAAGCGTCATTGGGGGCCAGCTCCAGGGCCTTATCAAAATCGGCCAGCGCCTGGTCCAGCTGCTTTTGCTGGAGGAGCACCTCGCCGCGTCCGATGTAACCTCCCGCATTCGTCGGGGCGAGCTCGATCGCCTTGGTAAAATCCGCGAGCGCCTCGACCAATTTGTTAGCCCCGCGATAGGCCGTGGCCCGATTAAAATAATTTTTCGCGTCCGTGGGCTCGGCCTCGATCGCCTTGGTAAACTCCGCGATCGCCTTTTCGTAATCACGGTTTTTGGCCGCTTCGACGCCGGCCGCCGAATGGCCACCCGGATCCTGCGGGTTCGTAGCGGCCGCGTTCCCGGCTGATTTAGAGGGGTTTCGTGCCCGCTTTTTCTGGGCGAAAACATCGGCCGGGCACGCGACCAACGCGATCGCCAGGCTGATAACGGTTCCGATTTTGTAATTCTTCATGTTGCTCCGCCTATTAGATGAAGGGCTTCGACGATTGCAAGCAGGCGCTGTTTTCTTTCCAATCGAATAGACGCTTGCCAAAGGCCTCAAAAATATGACGAAGGAGCGAACATTCTTCAGAGGCTACGCCGCCATCTTCGCGACCGTGCTCATCTGGTCGACGCCCTCGCTTTTTCAGTTCTATCTCAACCGCTTTTACGATCCCTGGGCGCAGAATTTCTACCGGTATTTCGTCGCCTGCCTCGCCGTGATGCCGTTCGTGCTTTATCGCTTCCGGCGCAGCGGCCCGTCCATGAATCGCGCCGTCTGGCTGGCCTGCTTCATTCCCGCGCTCCCAAACGTGGTCCACCAAATCACCCAAACCGTCGCGCTCTTCCATATGGGGCCGGGCGTTTACGCGATTTTCATCCGGTCGTCCGTCATCATCACCGCTCTGCTGGCCTTGATCTTTTTCCCCGAGGAACGCTGGATCATTCGCCAATGGCAGTTTCAGGTTGGAACCCTGCTCGGCCTGATCGGCGCCGTCGGCGTTCTTTGGTTTCAGCCGGGCGCAGAGGGCGGCTTCATCACCTTCACTGGTTTCGGGATCGCTTTCGCCGCGAGTTTTTCCTGGGCGCTTTATGGCGTCCTGGTCAAGCGCCCTTCGGCGCAGCTCGGCTCAGTCCGCAGTTTTGGCGTGATCAGCTTCATCACTTCGGCCCTGCTCCTGCCGCTCACCCTGGCGTTTGGCAAAATCGGGACGCCGCTCCAGGTCGGTGCGGACGTTAACCTTATCCTGATCGTTTCCGCCGTGACCTGCATCAGCCTGGCCCATGTTTTGTATTACGTCGCGATCCGGAAAGTCGGGGTCGCGCTTTCGCAAACCTTGCAACTGCTTTGTCCCGCGGGCGCCCTCGGGCTCTCCGCCCTGTTTTTTGGCGAGCGCCTGACCACCGCGCAGCTTTGGAGCGCCGGGCTGCTGCTCTTTGGGGCGTTCTTGTCCATGCGAGTAAAGACCGAGCCTGCTCCCGCCGCGGCGGAAAATCTGTAGCGATCAAGGAGCGGCGGTTTGCAACCGCCGACCAAAAACACACGGCGGTTTCAAACCGCCGCTCCTTGGAAAAATCGGACGCCGCGGCGCGGCGGCGCTACCTACTGGCAACGCGCGGGCCCCGGCAGGCAAAAAGTCCGGCGGGCCAGATCGGAGCGGAGCTGTTCGGCCCCATACCATTTTTCCAGGCAACGCTTATCCAGAAGGTCGCTGTTCCGCGCCTTGAATTCGCGCCAATTATCGCATTTCGTTCCGGCCCGGCGTTCCCCGATCACGGCGAGGAACGCGACCGTAATGGTCTCGTGATAAATCTCCGGCCGGCCGCCTTTCGCGGCGAGCAAGCGCAGGCCTCGGGAGAAGCGGTTCAATGCGTCGCCGAACGGATAACGCCCGAGCATTTCGTACCCGAGCCGGACGTGTTCAGGGTGCGGGAACCTGGCTGGATCGAGCGCTCCGGTTTCCAGCGCGTGCAACTCGTCTTCAATGGATGCCTCAACGCTCTGCATCGCCTGCCTCCACCAGTTTGTGACTATCCGCGGCGGTCAACTCGAGGCCGTAGACGGTCTTCAAGCGCCCGATCTGCGCCAGCGTTTCATTTGAGAACGGCGATTTCCCCTCCAGAGCATGCAACGCCATCCCCTCCAGCAAATCGCCGAGAGAGATGTCGAGATATTCCGCCAGGCCCTTGAGCACCTTCACGAGGGTCTTTTCCATCCGCGCGCCGACCTGGACTCGCGCGATCGGTTTGGCTTGGGTCGTTTTGGTTTTCTTCAAGCTATCTTGTTACCATGGTAACAAAATAACGCAAGGCGTTTTTTCTCGGAGGGACGTTCTTCCGCACGTCCGACTCTTGATCAGACCCCGGCAGATGGGACGTGCGGAAGCACGTCCCCCCGACCTACCCTTCGCGCGCCTTGAGCGCCTGCGTTTTGCGCGCCAGCTCGATGAACCCGGCGCGATAACCCGCCATGTCCCTTCCCTTCCCTTCCATTGCCCATTCGATCACCGCGCCGATCGTCCCCTTTCCTTTGTACTGCGAGTCGCGCAGGATCATCCCAAACTCAGCCACCGCCGCCGCGAATTTCAGATCGGGCGCGGCGTTTTCGAACTTCGAACCGTTATCGACGAATGACCGCTCGGTCAGTTCGCTCGCGGCTCCCTCCGGTTTCTTATAGCGCAGTTTTACCGTTACCATCTCCTGCGACAATTTTGGATCCGGTTGCGCCGCCGCCACGGACGCGGAATTCGGCGCCTGATATCTCAACGGATCGACCGGAGGAACGCTGGCCGCGGGATCGGCCGCGCCAGTTCCCGCCGGCACAATTTCGTAGAGCGCCGTGACCGTGTGCCCCGCGCCGATCTCGCCCGCGTCCACTTTGTCGTTGTTAAAGTCTTCCTTTCTCAACATCCGCTTCTCGTACCCGATCAACCGATACGAGCTGACCCGCGCCGGATTGAATTCGACCTGGATTTTCACATCCTTCGCGATCGTGATCAGCGTGCCGTTCACCTGCTGCACGAGCACCTTGCGAGCTTCCTCGAGTGAATCGAGATAGGCGTAGTTTCCGTTCCCTTTATCGGCCAGTTTCTGCATGGTCGAATCTTTCAAGTTGTCCGTGCCGACGCCGAGCACGCTGAGGAAAACGCCGGTCTTCGCTTTTTCCTCGATCAAACGAATCAGGTCGCCCTGGTTCGTCACGCCGACATTGAAATCGCCGTCCGTCGCGAGAATGACGCGATTGACCCCGCCCTTGATGAAATTATCCGCCGCGACCCGGTAGGCCAGCTCGATGCCATCCGCCCCATTGGTCGAGCCGCCCGCCTTCAAATCTTCCAGCGCCCGCAGGATTGTCTCCTTGCGATCGCCGGTCGTGGAGGGCAGCGCCAAGCCAGAGCCGCCCGCGTAAATGACGATCGCCACCCGATCTTTTTCCGTCAGTTTTTCCACGAGCAACCGCATCGCCTGTTTGACGAGCGGCAGCCGTTCCGCCGGCGTCATCGAGCCCGAGATATCGAGGAGGAAAACGAGATTGCCATTGGGCCGATTCTCCGACGCCACCTCGCGGCCCTTCAATCCGATCCGCAACAGGCGGTGGCTCTCATCCCAGGGGCAAGCGGTCGCATCCAGATCGATCGAAAACGGCTTGTCGCCTTCCGGCTCGCGATAATCGTAGCTGAAATAATTGATCATTTCCTCCACGCGCACCGCATCCTTGGGCGGGAGCGACCCGGAGTTAATGAATCGGCGCACGTTCGAATACGAAGCCGTGTCCACGTCGATCGAGAAAGTCGAGAGCGGGTTGGTTGCCGCCTGAAGAAAGGGATTCTCCGAAACGCGATCGTATGTCGCCGTATCGAAATCCTTCCGATATCGCCCTGACAACTCGGATTCGAAGGACTTCGAGCCACCCTCGCCTAAGGCACGATGTGCATAACCAAGCCCTGCTATGGCATCGTAGCCATAAATCACAGCCGGCGTCTGAGCTGGTTTGGCCAAAGGCTTCACCTCTTGGCGGAGTTCCAGCATATCGCTCGGAGGCGGCGGCGGCGGCGCCTGCAATGCCAGCAAATCCTGTTGCACCGGCGTGGTGGCGGGTCTGCTTCCGAAGTCCTCTTCCGGAATTGCTTCTACAATGGTGGAAGGGTCTGCCGGGGGAAGGTTCACTCTTTCCTTGCGTTGATTCGGACCCTGCTGCGCGATCGTTCCGCCGTACCGCTGAATCGTCGAAACCGCGAGTGCACCGAGCACGGCAAAGATCGCCAGGACCGCGGCGAGCGAGCCCCACTGGATCGGGGACCAGAGGCGTCGTTGGTCCTCCATCCTGATGATGTTTTGCGAGCGCTCCGGCGGCAGTTGCCGGTCGGCCGCGTACTCCGATTTTAAAAGGCCGGCGAATTGCTGGGTTTCGGCCACAAAAGCCTGGGCCTCGGCGGAAGAGGAAACCGCCTGCTCCATCGCGGCGTGTTCCGCGCCGGAAAGTTCGCCAAGGGCAAACGCCGTCAAATTGGGATCGTCGAGGTTTATTTTCATGAGACTATTCGAGGAGTGAAGGGCAAGAAATCCTTGGAAGCCTGCCCGTAACGCTGCCGCAGAGTTTTGAGCGCGTTATGGATTAGCACGCCGACGTTGCTGACGGACAACTCCGTGATTTCGCTGATCTGCTGGTAGCTGAGGTCGTTTTGAAATTTGAGCTGAAGCACTTCCTGCTGGCGCGGAGGGAGTGTCGCCAGAATGCGGAGCAAAAAGCCGCTCGCTTCTTTCGCCTCGAGTTTCTCGTAGGGCGCCGGCTGCTCGCTCTCGCGCGCTTCGAGCAGCTCCTGGTCGAGATAAGTCATACGTTTCTCCTTTCGGCAGATATTGAGGGCGCCGTTCCGGCAAACGGTGAAGAGCCACTTTGCCGGTGCGTAATCGAGTTCGGTCCGATTCTCGCATTGCAGTTTCACAAATGTTTCTTGCACGACATCCCGGGCGCGGTCGCTATCGCCCAGGATGCGCGTCGCATATTGCAAGAGCGGCCGTTCGAAACGCTTCAGGAGCGCGTCCATCTGTTCGCCGTCGATCTTCGCCGCCTTGACTTGGACGCTGTGCATCGCTTTCACCAGTCTAACGCGCGACCTGGCGGAAAATTACAGGATATTTTTGATATGCCTCGGTCTGACGCTTGGCGGATAACTCGGAGGGACGTGCTTCTGCACGTCCTCAAATTGGGATTCAGTTCCGTCCCAAACTTGAGATATGTGGGACGTGCGGAAGCATGTCCCTCCGAGTTAGAAATCCCGACCTTTTCCATTGCCAAGCTGGACAACAGTTTCAGATTGCCGGTTCAATGGAATTGAAGCCGTATCTTGTCGCCCGCCAGAAGGAAGTGGACCGCGCGCTGGATCGCTTCCTGCCGAAGGAATCGACCCCTCCGGCGACGATCCACCAGGCAATGCGTTACAGCCTGTTCGCCGGCGGAAAACGCCTACGGCCAATTCTTTGCCTGGCCACGGCCGAAGCGTGCGGCGGCAAGATCAGCGCGGCGCTCCCGCTCGCTTGCGCCATTGAATGCATCCACACCTATTCACTCGTCCATGACGATCTCCCGAGCATGGACAACGACGACCTCCGCCGCGGCCGCGCCACCTGCCACAAAGTCTTCGGAGATGGCATCGCCATCCTGGCCGGTGACGCGCTCCTGACGATCGCCTTCGAAATTGCCGCGAAGGTCAAAGCCACGAAACGCTATGATCTCCGCGAGATTTTCCGTGAAATCGCCACCGCGGCAGGCAGCCAGAAACTGATCGCCGGTCAGGTAGCCGATCTCGAAGCCGAGGGCCGGCGCATCAACCGCGCGCAGTTGCGCTACATCCATGAAAATAAGACCGCGGCGCTGCTCACGGCATCGGTGCGCCTGGGCGCGATGGCCGCGAACGCCAGCGCGAAACAGTTGGCGGCAACCACCGCCTTCGGGCGCGCGCTGGGACTGGCTTTCCAGGTGATCGACGACATTCTCGATGTCACCCAAACCTCGGAGAAATTGGGGAAAAGCGCCGGCAAAGACGTCGCCGCGAAGAAGGCGACCTATCCCGCCGTCATCGGCCTGGAAAAATCTCGCGCGGAAGCAAACCGCCTAACGAGTCACGCCGACGCCGCGCTCGCAAATTTTGGCGGGAGCGCCGATTGGCTGCGCGAAATCGCGAAACACCTTCTCGCGCGAGAATATTAGCGAGCCACTCAACCAATGAAAGAAGCGGCTCCGTCGATGGTTACCGCCCACATCTTTTTCGTGGATGCGGTCGGCTACTCGACCCTGACCAGCGACCAGCAAACCGTCGTTTTTCGCCAGTTGCAGGAGTTCGTCGGCGACTGCTCGGCCGTGATCGACGCATCAGCGCAGGACAAACTCGTCCGTTCGCCTTCGGGCGATGGTATGGCACTCGTCTTTTTCGATCATTGTTCCAGTCCGTTGCGCTGCGCGTGCGAGCTGATGGAACGGATCGAACAGGAGGGCACCTTCAAAGCGCGAATGGGAATTCACACCGGCGAAGTCGCGCGCCTGGTCGATATCAATGGCGTCGCATCGGTCAGCGGCGATGGCATCAATACCGCGCAGCGCGTGATGGATTTCGGAGACTGCGGACACATCCTGATGTCATTGCAGCACGCCACCTGTTTACAGGCGGCCCGCGATCCGGCCGCGAACGAGTGCTACGACATCGGCGTCGCCACCGCGAAGCACGGCAAGCGCATTCATCTCTTTAATTTCCACCGCCCGGCCGTCGGCTCGCCCGATGTTCCGGTCAAGGTCAGACAGGATGAT
>Ga0190265_10000146_pt1 | contig 69009 bp, 58 predicted proteins | sample Popmic124T_FD_133135 | JGI IMG/M metagenome (GOLD analysis project Ga0190265, IMG submission 133135) | Populus adjacent soil microbial communities from riparian zone of Indian Creek, Utah, USA - 124 T | ecosystem: Environmental > Terrestrial > Soil > Riparian zone | place: USA: Utah | collected... | reverse complement strand
GTCCAGGTTCAAATCGCCAGCGGCCTGCCGAAGTTCCTCGTCGTCGGCCTGCCCGACAAGGCGGTTGGCGAGAGCAGGGAGCGGGTCCACGCCGCGCTCGCCGCGCTCGGCCTGTCGCTGCCGCCGAGGCGGATCACCGTCAACCTGTCGCCGGCCGACCTGCCCAAAGAGGGCTCGCATTACGATCTGCCGATCGCGCTCGGCCTGCTCGCGGCGATGGGCGCGATCGACCGCGAGACGCTGGCCGCCTATCTCGCGGTCGGCGAGCTCTGCCTCGACGGCCGGATCGCGCCGTCGCCGGGCGTGCTGCTCGCCGCGATCCACGCCTCGGCCGCCGGGCTCGGCCTGATCTGCCCGGCGGCGCAGGGCCCGGAGGCGGCCTGGGCCGGCGAGATCGAGATCGTCGCAGCGCCCGATCTGCTGACATTGCTCAACCATCTGCGCGGCGGCGCGGTGCTGGCCCCGCCCAAGCCGGGCGAGGCCGACCCGCCCGGCCGCGGCCCGGACCTGTCGCAAGTGAAGGGCCAGGAGAGCGCCAAGCGCGCGCTCGAGATCGCCGCGGCGGGCGGCCATAACCTGCTGATGACCGGGCCGCCGGGCGCCGGCAAGTCGCTGCTCGCCGCCTGCCTGCCGGCGATCCTGCCCCTGCTGACGCCGTCCGAGGCGCTCGAAGTGTCGATGATCGCCAGCGTCGCCGGCGAGCTGAAGGACGGGAGGCTGATCCGGACCAGGCCCTATCGCGCGCCGCACCACAGCGCCTCGATGCCAGCCCTGGTCGGCGGCGGGCTCAAGGTCCGGCCCGGCGAGGTCAGCCTCGCCCATCTGGGCGTCCTCTTCCTCGACGAGTTGCCGGAATTCCAGCGCAACGTGCTCGATTCGCTGCGCCAGCCGCTCGAGACCGGCAAGGTCCAGGTCGCCCGCGCCAACGCCCATGTCACCTTTCCGGCGCGGGTCCAGCTGGTCGCGGCGATGAATCCGTGTGATCGCGTTGCCTTTTTGCTGCCTGGCGTACCTCTGCGGATATCGGCGCGAAAGCCCGAGGTCGCGGCGCTCGAACGGGGCACCTTGGGCGCGATGTTGAAGCTAAGGCGCGGTCAGCTAGGGCTGCGGCAGAAAGACGTCGCCCTCAGCCTTGGTGTTAGCTGTAATACGCTCGTCGACTGGGAGCGCGACCAAGCCGTACCGGCAGTCATATACTATCCTGCCATCATCAAGTTCTTGGGCTGCGAACCCTGGTCGGAACCTAAAACGCTTGGCGAAAAACTGCACGCTGAGCGCTACCGGCGAGGATGGAGTATCGCGCACTCCGCCTCACGCATGGGCGTGGATGAAGGTACGTTTGGTGCGTGGGAGCACGGGCGACGCAAGCCGACAAGCGCCTCCCGATCGATCTGCGCTCAATTCCTGAGGGAAGTGTGATCGTCGCATGGCCGGAGATGGCCGGTTGCAGACTGCCGGCTTTCGGTCGGCCAACCCGCGAAAGCTGACATTGTCGGCCTGAGCAACCGAGAGGCACGAACTGGTCCCATAGGCGAGTTCCGTCACGCGTCTGAGTCTTGAGACACATCGCCGCGATGCCTAGAGTCGCCTTCGGAGGAAGCGCATGAAGGTGTTCTGGTCGTGGCAGGCGGACCTCGACCGACGTTTGCACCAATATCTGGTGCGGGACGCGCTGCGCGACGCCTGTGACCAGCTCGCGCAGGATAGCGAGATCGACGGCCCAATCCGGCCCGAGGTCGACCACGACACGCTCGGCATGGAGGGCACGCCGGACATCGTGACCGGGATACTTCGAAAGATTGAGAACGCCGCGGCCTTCGTGGCCGACATGACACCAATCGGGCAGACCATCCCCGCCGAGCTACTGCCGGGTACTCCAGAGGACGAGCTGCCGCCTGTGAAGCATCTCCAGAACCCGAATGTGATGTCCGAGCTCGGCTACGCCGACCACGCGGTCGGGCAGACCAACATCATCCTCGTCGCGAACCGGACACGGTATCCCGGCCCGGAAGCCCTACCCTTTGACTGGCGCCATCGGCGCGGGCCGGTGCTTTACACGCTCGCCGACAACGCGACTGCGGCAGAGCGCCGGCATGTCAGGCAGGAGCTGGCGACGCAGTTTGCCACTTACCTCGCGCCGATCCTCGCCCGTGCTGCGGCGAGGCTCCCGCCCCCGCCGCCGTTGCTGACCCAACGTCCGAGCGAGGGCGATCCGGCCGTATGGGTCGGCGCCGAGGACGGCGTCACGTTCAATGAGTCGCTGATCCATGACGAGCGCAAGACCGCGCGCCTCGAGGATGGACCGCGGATCTACGTCCGCCTCGCGGTCGATGGGTGGACGTCGCAGACACGGCAGGCCGTCACTCATCGGATGGACCAAGGTGACATCAAGCTGTCCGTTCGGACGGGATATGGATCGTCGGGATCCAACGGTGACGGCGGCTTCGCCGCCAGCGGCATCCGCACGATCGACGATGCGACTTACGGTGCGCGCGGGATCACGCAGTGGTTCTCCGCCAGCGGGGAGATCTGGGGCGTGGACACCACCACGTTCGGCAAGGAGAAGGAAGGCCCGGGATGGCACTTCTCCTACCAAGTCCCGTTTGCACACCTCGCGAGGTTCGTGCGCGAGGCGATCGCCGGCCTACGCTCGTTCAATGCGCAAGGAAGGATCGAGATCGAGCTCGGCGCCGCCGGCCTGCTCGCCTCGTCGCTACCGGGCGAATACAGGTCGCACCGCACGCCCGCGCTGGCGGATCGGGTCAGCGTCCGCGACAATGCCGAGGATTGGACGGCGCAACGCCGGAACGCACTGCTCCTGCGCTTCTGGAACGAGTTGATGGACGCCTATGGCCAGCGGCCAGCGCCCGACCTTGATGCTTTCGAGCGAGCGGCGGCGGTATCGCTAGACCGGGAGGATCGGGACGACTGAGCGACGGATTAGTCAGCGATTAGAGATCACGACCGGCCCCGATCCACGACGGTCGCGCTCATCTGCCCTAGCACTCGCCGACAAGCTTCTCGTCCTGACAGGGACAATGACGGTTTCGGAATTGGAGAGATCGAGGTCGACAGGCCGCTAAGGGCGCGCAGCCGCTCAACCGAACCTGGCCGATAGCCGCCTGGCCGCTATCGTTGGCGTTTTGACCAATGTGCCCCGCCTGACCCGTCGCCGCGCCACCGCGGCGTATAGAGGTCGGGCCGCTCGGCGAAAGGGTCGTGACCGCTGTCGCGGCACCACAAGGCCCGGCCGTGCTCAATCCAGAAATGGCTGCGGCAGCCGCTGTTGCGCCAGACCGACGGCGTCAGCGTCGGACGGCCGGCCGGATCGGCCCAGCATTGCCAACGGGGCTGATGTGGCGGTCGCAGCGGCAGCGAGATGACGCTTTCGCAGCCGCAAGGGCAGCGGAACAAGGCCCAATAGGGCTCGCCCTTGTGAACGACGACCACGAATCGGCCAGTCCCGACGGCGTCGCTCGGCGGCGTCTTGGCCAAGATCTCGACCTGCGCAAAAAGGAGCGGGCCGGCGAAGGTCTCGGCTGCACGGCCGCCGGTCCGCAGTCGGCGCCACCACCCCGCGATCCAGTCGAGCAAGCTCATGCGCGGTCGAGGCGGCCGAGGGCCGGCATGCCGAGCCGGAAGGCGCCTTCAGGCCTGTTCAGCAGCCCCTCCTGCCCGCAGCAGAAGCAGTCAGGGTCCATCGCCGGCATGTTGCTGTAAAGGCCCATGTGAACGAAATCGATCCAGACATTGTCCTGGCGCAAGTCCGATGGCAGTCGCCGGTAGGGTCGGATCAGATTCATGAAACTCGCTACTCCGAGATCCGCGACCGTCCCGGTGAACGGCCCAACTCCGGGCGCGCTTTCCAGGCCGCCGCTGAGATAATATTCTCGGCGAAGCGTTTCGGGGTCGAACGCAGCCAGCTCCGGCCGCTCGTGCAGGGCACGTTCATAGGCCAGCTTGGCCTCGGTGACCACGCCTTGGCAGCGCAGGCAGGCGCCATGCTCCGGCAGGATCGTGCTGATCCGGCCACGATGATCGCGCAGATAGGGCAGGTTGTCCGCATCCTCTTCGATCCGCCCGGTCAAGCCGACGTCGATATAGGGCACGCAATAATAATAGGCCGCTTGGTTCATGATGTCGCGGCCGGCAACGTCGTCGGTGCAGCCGAAGAGAATGTCGGCAGTCGCCAGCGCATCAACCGCGTCGGGGCGGTCGAGATAGCCGTCGATGCTCGCGACCGTGACGTCGAGGCTGAGCCCCCGGATATATGCGGCGAGGGTCGGCGCCTTCTTCTCGCCGACATCGGAAAGGCGATAGCCGCGGACCCGGTTGAGGTTGCTCGCGTCGAGCCGGTCACCGTCGATCGAGACCAGCTCGCCGATCCCGGACCGGGCGAGCTGGATCGCGGTCGGCGATCCGGTGCCGCCGCCGCCGGCCACGACCGCACGTAGCGACCGCAGCTTGCGATTGAACGGCTTGCCGAACGCGGCGTCTTGGCGGCGCAACGTTTCGGGCGTGTTGCCGTCGTCGTCGGGTAGGTGGATTTCGATCATCTCACCGAGCACGGCGACGTGTCGTGCAGTCTCGGCCAATTCCGGGGCGCCGCCGCTTCGGGCCCGAGCACGCCAAACGCGGTCGCACAGAACCATGGCAACAAGCGTGACGCCCTGGCCATTGCAGCCGGCATAGCCGCGCAGGATCGCGTACTCGTTGCGAGTGTCCTTCAGCGAGAAATCTGGTACGCCCGACGGATGGCTATGGGCGAAGCCGAGCTCGAGCCCTTCCTGCTCACAGCGCCAGTAGACCGGCGGCAACTTGCGCAGATTGATCCGCAAATGGGTCGGCGAGCTGTCGAGCACCCAGTCACCATCCATCGCGACGGCGTCGACCGCGACGTAGCGCGCCGACGTGGGCAGGCCTTCAACTGGTCGGCCGAACTTGCGAAACAGGATGATGGCGCCGCGCTCGTGATTGTCCGGATGGCCGCCGAGCCAGCCGCTGACGCGGCGCTCGAGCGAGGCGGGAAAGGCGACGCGCGGCCCGGTCATCGCGGCAGTGGGTCCGGATATTCGAACGCCCACCGGATTCGATCGACGATCTTCCTGATGTCGTCAACCTTGGGCCTCCACTCGCGGTTGTTCCAGTGGCGCGACCAGCGCCGATATTCGACGTCGCCATGGGTCCGGCTGTCCTGCCCGGGCTCGGCCACGTTTGGGATCGCCTGGCCGTCGGTCCGCTCGAGCGCCTGCCGCACCCAGAACATGTCGCCACCGGCGGTGTTGTAATTGGGCGGGACGACGTAAAGCACGTCCGCCGCCTGCTGCGCCACGCCGGTGACGACATAGTGACCCGCGGGTAGCGGGAAATCGCGGAAGATGAGGAAGCGGGACTCCTCGTCCTCGATCACCTCGATTCCCGCTTCCGCGAGATAAACATAGTCGCTGTCGAGCAGCAGCGGCATCAGCGGGCTCCGGCCTCGGAACTAGCGTCCTGGGCGTAGAACTTCTCGATACCCTTGTCGTCGAGGTCGATTCGGTCGTCGTCCTTAATGAGCTTGCCGGGCGCGCCGCGCAGCTTGAGAAACAGATCCATCGTGTCGGGAATGCCCGGCTCAATGTCGCGCACCTCGCGGCCGGTGATGAACTGGTTCGGCCACTCGTGCATCTCGTTCTCAATCTTGAACTTGTACTTCTTCGCCATGTCGCTCTCCTTCCATCCTGGCTCGCCAGCGAATCGTGGCGATGCAGTAGGAGTAAATAGGTCCCAGAAAAATGCAACCATAAATTTCGGCCCTTAGGCGCTGGAGCCTGATCCCCCCTGCGCTGAACCCAAGATTCCTGTTGACTCATCGCCTTTTTAGGATGAACTAGGACCTAGGAGAAATAGGGAGATTCGTTATGGCGAGTTCGCGTCCGTCGCTCTTTGAGATCAGCGGCCAAGGAGCTGCCGCGCACCAAGTCCACCCGTCTGCCGACCTCTGTCCGCTCTGCGACCAGCCGGTCCCGCAGGACCGTGCCGAAGAAATCGCGCACCGGCTCGACGCACTTGAGCAGAAGCGCAGCGCCGAGATCACGGCGCGGCTGACCGCGCAGGCTGCGGCCGACAAGGCTGCGGCACTGGCCGAGGCTGAGCAGGAGGCAGTCGAACGGGTCGCGGCGGCGCGCGAGGTGGCCGCAGCCGAGGCCGCGGCGCAGGCCAAACAGCGCGTCGATGCGGCCGAGGCCGCCAAGATGGAAGCGGAAGCCGGCCGCATCACGCTGCAGTCCAAGCTCGATCAGGCGGATCAGGAGCGTGACGACGCGGTCGCGGCGGCTCGGGCGGAAGCGGCGGCCCGGGAGGCCGAGGTCAGGGCCGAGGCGGAACGCGTCGCGAACGAGGTGGCCGCAGCGAAGGTAGCCGAGGCCGAGACGCGGGCGACCGAGGCGCGGGACGAGGCTGCCGCCCAAGAGGAACGGCTCGCCGAGACGCAGCGCACCCATGCGGCGCAACTCGAGCAGATCAAGCAGGATGCGGCCTTCAAGGAGGCGGAGGTTGCTCGCGAGGCCAAGGCGGCGGCCGAAACAGCGGCACAGGCGACGGTCGCCGAGGCGCAGCGCCTGCGCGCCGAGGCCGAGGCGACCGCCGAAGCTGCCCGCGCCCGGGCGGCGGAGATCGAGGAGGGCTTAGTCCAGCGCCTGACTGAGCAGCGTGAGGCATTCGAGGCCGACAAGGCCGATGTGCTCAATAAGGAAAAGTCGGCCCGCTTCGAGGAACGGCAGGCTTGGCAGACCAAGGTCGACAAGCTGCAACGCGACCTGGAGCAGAAATCAAACGAGGAGCTTGGCGAGGGCGCCCATATCAACTTGCTCGAATCGCTGAAGGCCAAGTTCAAGGACGACCGGATCGACCGGATCAAGCGCGGCCAGCCCGGCGCCGATATCCGCCACACTGTCATGCACAACGGCAAACCGTGCGGCACGATCCTCTACGACTCGAAGAACCACGGCGCTTGGCGCAATGAGTTCGTCACCAAGTTGAAAGACGACCAGCTCGCAGACCAAGCTGACCATGCTATCCTGGTGACGAGTGCGTTCCCGGCCAAGACCAAGCATCATTGCATGATCGAGGACATCATCGTCGCCAGCCCGGCGCGGGTGGTGGCGCTGGTGCAACTCGTCCGCCAGCATATGATCCGGATCCATGCCCTGCGGATGAGTAATGCTGAGCGGGCAGAGAAGACCGGCCAGCTCTACGACTTCATCACTTCGCCGCGCTGTGCCGGCCTGCTGGCGAAGTTCGAGAGCGACGCCGCCAAATTGCTCGATCTCCAAGCCAAGGAGATGCAGCAGCACAAGGTCAACTGGCAGAGCCAGGGCAAATTGATCTGCTCGATCCAGAAGACGCATGGCGACCTCACGCTCGTAATCGACGGCATCATCGGCACCGCGGACTTGGCGGAGGAATGCCAGTGATGCAGCCAGCCGCTGCCCCAGAGCGCAGCAACGTCGTCAACCTTCAGGAGAGAAGGCTCGACCGGACGGTACTGCGCACGTACCGGACCCAGGCCGACATCGACGAGATTGTCCCTAACCCGAACCAGCCGCGCGGCGGCCCGAAGCTCGACGAGGAACTGCAGCGCCAGATTGAGGCCAATGGGGGCCTGTTCGAGCCATTGCTAGTGGAGCCTCATCCTGATCTGCCGGGGAAGTACCGAATTATCGATGGTGACCGGCGCTGGACCAACTCGAGGGCTCTGATTGACCAAGGCAAGGAAGAGTACCGAATCCTGCCGGTTGAAGTGACCGACCGCACCCTGGGTGAGGAGGACCGGCTGCGTGTCTGGATCTACATCCACCGCCAGCGCAAGGAATGGGATGCGCGCGAGAAGGAAATGGTCGCCTATCAGCTCGTTCGGATGATGGGCCGGGCGAGCGCCGCCAACATCCTCGGCATCACCGTGCGCGAGCTCGACAAGTTGGTAGATATCTTCGAGCTTTCCGAGAAGTTCACTAGCCTGCGTGACCCCGGCGCCGCGATCACATGGGCGCGCGAGCTGATGGGGGTGAGCAAGAAGCTGCTGACGCCGAGCGTGGTTGAGGCGGTTGTCCGCAAGGTCAACCAGAAGCGGATCACCAACTCCAAGGAATTGCGAAAGCTGCGCCAAATCCTGCCCGATCCCGTCGCGCGGACGCATTTTCTTGACGATGCTGGCGATCTCGATTCTGCTTCGCTACGGCTGGGACCGGCGCCCGAGCCCAAAGCGCGGGCTGGGCTGGCCGGCGAACTCGAGGCGGCAGTCGAGGCGATGCGCAGAGTGCCGTGGACCGAGCTGCAGATGCTCAAGGGCGATACGCAATTGCTCGGCCGAATCGACGACGCCGAGGAATTGCTTAAGTCGCTGCGGTCGATGCTCTCCCAGTAACTACGGTACGGCGATCGACCGAAGCTGGACGCCATTTCTGTGAGCTGACTTGGGGGCAGGATTCGAGCTACGGCAAGATTCGGCGCAGATCTCATGTCGGCTTTGGAGCTAAGGCCAAGTCGCCGGTTGTGGCTGTCTTGGGCGCAAAGCAGCACGGCTTAGTCGGTCGCAGTCGAACCCCGACATCGAGGGGATCCGCAACCGCCTAGGGGTAACGCGGGATGTCAACGAGGACGTCCGTTACTACAGGCAAACAGCAACCTCCGTGCTACAACCTTTTGAGCCTCGAGATGGAAGTCTTCGGGAATATCCGCTCGACGCTGGTAGCCACTCGTCAGCGTCTCGCGCTCGGCCACAAGTACCATGATGGGAGTTAGGTCCCCTTCGCCTGGGCTTATGCACCGAAGTTCCCGGCCAAGGCGCGTTCGCGTGCTACTGAGGTCCCACAGATCGAATAGAAATCTGTCCAAATCTCCTGCGCGCGCCTCTAGTCCCGCCTGATTCCCTGGAGCACCGGGCCGCGCATAGCCGTAGATATATGCCAGGTAGCGTCGGTAATCGGCCGGTAGCGCTCGCCAAAGAAGCTCGACCATCTGAGGGGCATCGGCAGGCCGCATCGGCCGCCCGCGGGCGTCAACAGGGATTGACAATGTCAGCCCTGGCTCGACCGCTTCCGGTCGCGCAGGGCGTTCCCCTATGTTGCCTTGGATAGTTAGGGAGCTCCGGGTGGTGGGCACCGGCATTTCGATAGTGCGCGGCACCGCAGCTCGAGGATTCCCGTTGACGATGGCACTTAAGGCCAATGATACAAGCAAGCCGTGCAACAACGCTTATCTCCCGATACAAAAAATTTGCTGTTCACCATTGACGACGGGACAGGCGTTGCGGCCTTCGTACCCCGCACGTCTGTTGCGTAAGTCGTTGACTTCCAGGAGCCGCAGCTGTCCCAGGGGCGTCCGCAGATAAGACGGCGTTCTATTATCCCTTACGAATTCGATGTCCTTGCGGCTGAAGCCTTCGAGGCCTCCAAGCGGATGCGAATGCGCGGCAGCGGAAATGGAGTATCCGCGCGGGTCGTAGAGTTGGATGCTTGCCTCGAAGTTACCGGGGACAATCGCTGCCTCGGTGTGCATGAATCCGCCCGGCACCTCTACGAGGAGGCCAAGGAGTTCCTGGTCCGCCGAGCCGATGCGCTCATAGGTGTCTTGGTTTCGCTGAAAGAACGCGCGAGAAGACTCGTCGCGAGAGAGGGCACGCTGGTCCCCCGGGATCCGTAGCCTCAGCGTTACGTTCCTCGTGGGATCCCTATTGATGCCCTGCGATCCCGAAACTTCCACCCTGACGATCGCCGATTGATAGCAGACGGAACCATACGCGACATCTATGCGGCTTGCCTGACATTCCCCCGTCGGGTCAATTCCGCCGACAGGGTCATTCCCCACGTACGCGTACAGGTTCATTTGGTCGTCATACCCGACCGGGTCGATTTGCATGAACCTTCCGAGCAGGGGCGAGTAGAACCTTGCCTTGTAGTGAAAGAGCCCGAGCTCCGGAATGGTCGTCTGGCCGGTATAGGCGAATCGGCCGATATTGCCGTCGTTTGCGACACCCCACGCGTCATAGGCATTGAGCCCGATAGTCTGGCCCGTGGAATTCGCGATGCCGACGATCGAGCCCTGATGGTTCGCGTGGAGGTAGCGGCGAGAAGAGGGGCCCACGGAGGCGCCTTCATACCAGACGAGGGGCTCGTCGGTACCCGGCCCATGCACATACCGCCGGATCAGCGCGCCCGAACCGCTATACTCCGCAACCAGCATGTCGCCGTGGTAGAGGAACCGTGTCGTTCCCGCGGCACCGCCCGCAGTCGTCGACAGTCGCCCAGCCGCGTCGTAAGTCAGGGTTGCGGAGCGAGCGCCGACGGCTCCGATCAACCGGTTTTCGATATCGTAGGTGAAGGTGGTCGCGCCGTCCGAGGTGAGGTTGCCGCGGGGATCGTAAGCGTAGCTAGGACCGCCGGTGCCGACCTGCCCGTACTGGTTGAGCCCGTTGGGCGTGTAGGGACGGGCGACAATGCCGTGGGTTGTGTTCGCCCAGGCGTTGTTCGAGATCGTCCGGGTCAGGACCTGGCCGACGCGGCTGTAGGTGAAGCCGATCGAGCCGTTGGAGGCGGGCATCGCGGGGAACTGATGGTCGATCAGCACCAGCCGGCTGCCGGCGTCGTGCTGATAGCCCGTCGAGGTGACGCCGGACCCTCGAGCCAGCCCCGTCCGCCGCGACAGGACATCGTAGTCGAAGTGGGCCAGCAGCGTGCCGCCATTCTCCCGGATGTCGGTGACCCGGTTCGCCGCGTCGTAGGCGTAGGTGAAATAGCTCGTGTCCGGATGGGTGATGCGAATCCGGTTGCCGGCATCGTCGTAGAGATAGGACAAGCTGAGCTGCGCGCCGCCCGTATTGTTGTCGGTCGAGGAGGTCAGCCGGCCCGCGCCGTCGTAGCTGCTGGTGTAGCCGAGCCCGCCGACGGTGAACGTCCGCCCGAGCTCGAGCCCGCGGAAGTCGAAGGCGTAGGTGAAGCCGTTCCCGGTGGCTCCGGGCGAATAGAAGGTCTGGGTCGGCTGGCCGATCGCGTTGAAGAAGGTGCCGATCGCGTAACCGTCGCGGCGGCGCACGTTGTTGCGCCGCCCGGCGGGGTCGTAGGAATATTGCTCATGGTCGAGCTCGTTCAAGGCGCCGGCCGTGGTGTGCGCGGTGATGAACGTGGCGCTGTCGAAGACCTTGGGCGGGCTCTGCTGGGCGAGCGGCAAAGGCGAGGGGAACACCCAGCGCCGAAGCCGATCGAACCCGTCATAGCGAAGCTGGGCCCGGTTGCCGTTGGCGTCGATCACGAAGGAGCGCAGGCCGTTCGCGGTATAGCTGTAGGTGGCATAGGCCTGTTCGAGCGCGCTCCCGACCGCGCGGCGGATCTGGAGAACCTCCCCGGCAGGATTGTAGACGTTGCGGGTCACCCGGTCCGGCTGGCCGGCGGCGGGATCGAGGCGGACGATCTCGTCCAGGGGCCGGTCGGCATGGTCATAGGTGGCGTCGATGCGCGGCACTGCGACGCTTGTCTCCGATGGGCAGGTCTCGGGCGAGGGCGTGAGCCACGGCCCGACGACGCGCGAGCGCTGGCCGGTGCGGGTGTAGCTGGTGCAGGTGACCAGCCACTGGCCGGCAGGCGCCTGGCGCGCCTCCCTGATCACCCGGCCCATCGCGTCGTAGCGGGTGTGGGTGACGTTGCCCATCGCGTCGGTGACCTGGATCGGGCGGCGGACGCTGTCATAGACGGTCGCCGTGCGGTAGGTCTGGGCGCCGGCGGGGGAAAGCGCCGCAAGCCCGGCCAGCGTGCCAAAAAGGAGGCTCCACAGGAGGCGCGCGCCGGTCACGGGTTGCACGTCGCCGAGCGGCCGTCGGTGACGCCCGTCCGGTTGCCGACCGCATCATAATCGAAGCAGGTGACCTGATTGACCAGGCCCGCGCCCTCGTCGACCACGGTGCGGATGAGGTTGCCCGAGGCATCGTAATAGTTGCGGGTCGTCGTCCAGCGGATTGAGTCGATCCGCATCCGCGCGGTCTGCAACTGGCCCAGAGCCGTATAGGTATAGTCATATTGCGGGCGGACGCCGTTCACCGCGGGCCGCAGAGCCTGGAGGAGCTCGCTCCGGCCGGCGCCCGACATGACGTAGCTCAGGTTGGTGGTGAAGCCGGCGGCGTCGGTGACGCTGGTCGGCTGGCCGAAGGTCGTCTCGTAGACCGCGCCGGTGACCATGTCGGCAAGGCCGCTGCCCGGCTTGGCGCGCCGGGTCAGGCTGGTGACGTTGGACGAGAGGTCGTAGCCGAAGATCGCCTGGTCGCCCTCGGGCGCGGTGCGGATATGGACCCGGCCCCAGCTGTCGTAGGTCGCGGTCGAGGCGCGGCCGAGCTCGTCGATGAAGCGATAGGGCCGCCGCTCCTCGTCGTAGAGCACCTGGTAGAGTCCGCCGAGCGGGTCCTGGCGCGCACCGCGGAAATAGTCGGCGACGAAGATCTGGTAGGCTGGTCGGCCCGAGCCGGGGTCGGACGCGGTCGCGTCGTGAATCGCGTTGACCCGCCAGTTCGCATCATAGGCCACGCGGACGGTCGGGATGCGCTGCGCGCCCGGCTTCGCCATTTCCACGGGATCGAACACGAACTGGATCTGCGGCCGCCGGGACTGGCCCGTATAGGTGTAGCTCCAGAATCGGCTCTCCGGCAGCGTCACCACGTCGAGCCGGCCGTCGCCGCCCAGGAAGTCGCTCTGCGTGAACGTCGCCGTGCCGGCATTCGGCGCGCTCACCGAAAGCAGGGGCTGGATGAGCATGCCGGTCGGGCCCCCCGCATAGGCGAAGTCGAGCCGTCGGCCGAAGGCGTTCTGCACGCGCGAGACTCGGGGACCCGACTCCCAGGTGAGCGTGACGACGTTGCCGTTGGCGAGCGTCATGGCCGGCATGATGAAGCTCGGCGAGGCATAGGGGCGCTGGTCGTTCACGAACCAGCCGGCGGGATTGAGATGGGCCGGAGTCCGCGGCGTGCCCACCGGCGTGAAGCTCATCGTCACCGCATTCTCGGTGGTCACCGTAATGCCGTATGTCTCGAAATCGTAGGTGCGAGAAAGGCTGCGGGTGAGCGGGCCGCGGATCGGGATGGCGCCCGGCTCGAACGAGCCGGTGAAGGCGACGCTGCTCAGGTCGCCGTTGTCGGCCAGCCAGCGATGGCCGCCGCTTGCCCGGGCGACCCGGAAGAAGCGCCGGTTGCCGCCGCCGCTCCTGACGGTGAGCAGGTTGAAGGCAAGCTGCTTGCGCCACCAATTGGCGGTGAGGAGGCCCTGGAGCTGTCCCTCGAGGCCCGTCGAGGCGGCATAGGCGCGTTGCATGGCGAGGAAGGCGGCGATCGAGGGCGCGGCCGCCCGGGCGCTCGATTCGCCCATCGCCTCAAGCCCCGATCCGGCCACCGTCGCGCCATAGTCCCAATTGTGGGTCCAGCCGGGCGCAAGACCGTGGCTCGCATTGCCCGCTCCGGAGAAGCTGCGCTCGAAGGAGAGCGACACCGGGAATTCGCCGCCGCCCTCGATCAGGTCCGGCCCCGAGGCATGGGTAAAGCTGCCGTTTGACAGGTCGACGCCGAGGTCGCGCGAGCGGTCGCGGAAGCTGTCCTGGAGGATGTCCGCTGCGCGGCGGGGGTCATATTGCCTGGCCTGGCCGCTGTCGGGCGAGCCGGCTCCGCCTTTGTGGCCGCTCCACATGTTCGAGACGTCGTGGACGACCTCCGTGCCGTCGGTCCGGAACGCAACCACCGCGGTGCCGCGCACCCAGTTCTCCAGGATGCCGCCCTGGGTGCCGTGACTCACCCAGAACTGGGAGCCGACGCCGGGTCCGAGCGAAGCATTGAGCGACGGGTAGCGCTCGACGAGCAATTGCTGAAGCGACGCCCCCGGCGTGGGGCTGAAGGCCTGAAAGACGTTCATCCCGCCGCTCTGCAGCGCCGCCACCTGCGCGGCATCGGTTGCGACCGCGAAGCGCCGTTGCCCCTTGTCCTCGCAGCCGTAGCTGGTTGGGCTGCAGGTAGCGCTCTGGTCGCGAGTCTGATTGGCCCACTCGAACCGCGTGGCGGTGCTCGACGTGTCGACCAGGCCGGAAATCTGCTCGTGCACCGAGCCCTCTAGGGTTGCCGCCGCGGCCGCGATCGAGTGCCTGAGCCCGGTGAGCGCCGAGGCGTTTACCGCTCGCGTACGCAGCGACACGGCGGCGTCGACCGAGATGTTCATCACGTCCTCGCCGATCTGCACCGTCTCGTTGGTGCCGGCGTAGACGGGCTGGTCGACCCCGGGCTGGCGATTGTAGGAGATCTGGGTCGAGCTGTAGATCAGGCCGATCCGGTGATGCTCCACCGCCACCGCGCTCGCGATGCGGGACTGGAGGTCCACCATCCGCGACACCTGCGACTGCCAGGCGGTGTTGAGCTGCAGCTTCGGCCCGTCCGCGAGGACGCGGAACGGGTGCTCGAACGGATGCTGCCCCTCCGGATAGTTGTTCTCGCTCGCGATCGGCGTGACCAGCCGTTCGGTGACCGGCACTTCGGTCAGGCGGGTGGCGAGGTCGCCCGAGAAGCGGCCGGTGCCGACGACGATCTCGGCGGGCTGGACATAGTCGATGTTGAGGATCACGGAGCGGTCGGCATAGGCGCCGCCAGCGCCCGCATAGGGATGGTTGATGGTGAGCGTCAGGTTGGCGAGGCTCCGGTTCGCCGCGTGCTGGGCGAAGTCGGGTGCGCCCGGCTGTGACCAGTCAGCCGTCATGCCCTGGCCGTTCAGGCTGAGACCGAAGGTTGCGAGATCGTCGGTCGTGTCGATGCTGAGGCGCCGGCCGTAGATCCGATCGAGATAGAAATGCCGGTTGTCGAAGAAGGTCTTGCTTACCACGCCTCCGCCGACGACGGTGATGCCGGGATCGACCATGTGGACGGTGAGCCGCTTGCGGTACTGGTCGGGAATATTCGTGAAGCTGCGCTGGACGACTCCGTTCGGAAGCGAGGTCACTCGGGGTCCCGCGCTCCCCACGACGTCGCCAATGACGCGGCTCGCGCCAAGAAGCTCGTCCACGTCCGACACCGGCGCGTTCGCTTCGATCCAGGTGAGCAGGTTGCCCGAAGCGGTGTTCAGCTGCGTTTCGAGCCCGGCCGCGTTGAGCACCCTGCGAGTGCCCACTCCGCCGGCCGATCCGGCCGTCGACCCCGAGAGGAAGGTCGCGGAAGCGGTGCCGTTGATGAACTGGGTTGCGGTATCGAGATTGACGCCCGCAGTGACCGTTCGGGTCTTGCGCGAGGGATCGAACATGTAAGTCTGTCCGCCAAAGATCGCGGCGACCCAGACGTGCAGGATGGTGAAGCTTCCGCCCGCGCTCGAATAGGGGATTGCGCCGTCGGCGAGGACTTGGCCCAGAACGCTCGAATCGAAACTGCCGTTCGGCTGCGCGACGCCGAACCAGTTGGCGAGATCGGCGGCGGGAAGTGTCAGATCCCCGACTCGATAATCGGCGGTGATCCCGCCCGCCCGAAGCAGGAGCACCATGAGCTCCGCCTGGTCGAACGCGGTGCCGCTCCGGTCGACCATGGCGCCATAGCCGCCCTTGGCCGAGCCGAACATGAGCTCGATCTCGATCGTGTTGCGCACATATTGGTAGACCCGGTCGACATAGGCGCCGGGATTGGCGGCGGCGCTCGCCGAACCGAGGGCGAGCGCAAGCGCGGTGACTTCGGCCGGCGCGGTCGACTCGCCCGTTCGTGCCGTGGCGCTGCCGTAGAAAGCGAGGGCATTGGCCGGCGTGACTTGCGTGCCGACCTCCGCCCTGAATGAGGGATAGGTCTGGGCGGCGAGCGGTGAGCCGATCGCCGCCAAGGCCGGCAGCGCCCACCGCGCGAGGCGCGCGAACGTGATTCGCGGGACGGATGGGTGGCGAAGCTTCACGGGCATGCTGGATTGGTCGGCACGGTGAATGACAACTGGCCGTTGGCGCTCGCGCCGCGGCTGTCGGTGACGGTGTAGGTAATGATGAACGGGCCCGCGGCGTCCGGCGCCGTGAACGTCACGCTGGCCGGCGGCGAGGGGCTGGCGTCAAAGGAAGCGCTGGCCCCGGTGACGGTGAGCGGCAGGTCGCCGTCCGGGTCGGTGTCGTTGGCGGTGACGTTGACGATCCGCGTCTGGCAGCGCTGCACTCCGGTGACGGAATCGTTGACCGTCGTCGGCGGCGTGTTGGTGGTGTCGTTGTCGAGGATCGAGCCCACGCCCTGAGCATCGGTGACGGTCGAGCCGCCGGTCGGGCCGGACAGGCTGACCACCATCGTCTCGGTGCTTTCGACGGCGGCGTCGTTGATCGTGCTGACCGTCACCGTCTTCGTCACTTCCGCCTCGGTGAAGGTAAGTGTGCCCGACACCGCCTGATAGTCGGCGCCTGCGGCCGCCGTGCCGTTGGCGCTTGCGTAGCTGACGCTGAAGCTGCCGGATCCCGAGCCGGACTTGGTGACGGTGAAGACGAGCGCCCCGCCTTCGGTCGCCGAGGCGTCGCTGATCGCAAAGCTCGGGAAGGTCGGCGGGATTGGTGGGCCGCCCACCGAGCCGCCCGTGCCGCCAGTGGCCCCATTCCCGGGCGCCGTCCCGCTCGATCCCGTCACGGCATAGGCCGTGCGATTGCCCGCCGGATCATATTGGAGCTGCGTGTTGAGGTTGTTGTTGATCGTGCCCGTGTGCACGGCGGATTTCAGGCGACCGAGCTCGTCATACTTGTACGTAACGACCTCGCTTGCCCTGACCGCCGAGACCAGGGCCACAACCGCAGACACGCACAGGAGGGGCCAAATGGTATGTCTGCGATGTGATGGTTCCCCCAACGACTCGGACCTCGATCAAACCAGGTTAGAGGATGGAGCATGATTAAAAGGGGGACACTAGACCATACTGGTCCGGTCCGGGGTTAGTTACGGACACATCGCCGGTTTGAGAGGGCGATTGGTGCCGCCCACTGACGAAAGAAAAATCCCTCTCAAGCTATATGATCCTCATATATCGGATTTCCGTATGTATGTGAATCGGCCGCTCGCTCTTTCATCAGGTGCAAGTTGCCGAAATCCACCTTCACGCCGTCGTACGCGCGCCTCCTGGAGCTCCTTAGGCGGACGCGTAAGGAGGCGGGCGTCTCGCAGGTCGAGCTGGCGCGAAGGCTCAAGCGGCCGCAGCCGTTCATCTCCTACGTCGAGCGCGGCGAACGACGCATCGACGTGATCGAGTTCTATGTGATCATGACGGCGCTCGGAGCCGACCCGGAAGAGAAATTCCACGAACTCATCGGCAAGCTTCCTCGCCGCATTGAAATCTAAGCCGCTATACCGTCGAATGCGGCGGTTCCTTAACGGACTTCACGCGTCCCGGCCTCGGGCGCGTGCTGGGGCGCATACGAAGAGCCAGTCATTCAGGGCGGTCGGTGAGGGATCGCGCGACAAGCTTCGCAAGTCGATCGCGCCGGTCGCGGGCCTCCTCGGGGGACACGGCAGTCCTCGAAACGCGGACCTTGTACCCGCTCACGATGGTTTCGGAGGGGTCGGAGGGCGGCGCAAGCGCGGCCAGGTAATCGGGCACATCTTCGGGAGCCAGAAACGTGACGCGGGCGCGCTCGTCGTCGGTGAGCCCGTCGAGCACTGCCGCGCGGTACCGAGCCTGACTTTGCTTCGATTTGGTGAGCACGAGCGCGACGTGCGCGTATCCCGCGGCTAGGCACTTGCGGACGTTCTGGCGCTCATACTCGGCCGGCGTCGTGACGGAGATCTCGAAGGCAGCGCTGACGTTGTCGCGGCTGATCATCACGTCGACCTGGCCGGCGCCGGCAATCGGCGCCTCAATCGTCGCGTGGAAGCCCTGCTGCTCAGCAAGCTCCTTCACAAGCGACTGGAGGTAGCGGTGCTTGGCGCCTCCCTTGCCGAGCTCGCGCGGGTCGGCTGACGGACGCGCGGAGACGGGCGGCAGGTGCGTCTCCGGTATCTCAGCTGCCGGCTTTGGCCGGACGTGGTCGATCGCGGTCGCTTCTGGAACGCGTGTTGGCTGCTCGGGATGCGCGTCGATTGCCTGTGGGGCCGGCAGCGACGCAGCCCCCAAGAGATCGCTGAGCTTCCCGCAATACCGCCTGCGGTTTGCATCGATCAGGTCGTCGTAATCCTCGTCTGCGAGCGTAGGCTGCCGCTCGAGGAAACCGAGCGGGACCGACAGGCGGAGCGCCCCGGCCGTGCGGTGCTTGAGCCACACCGCGAACTCCGTCCGGTCGCCGCGGCGCCGCATGCTCTCGATGAACTCCGGGGTGGTACGGAGCTCGCTCGCGAGCGCCCGGGCGTCCTTCGCCGAGACGCCTCCGGCGCACTTGAAGCTCGTGTTCGAGAGGAACGCCGCCCGAAGGCGGGGCGTGAGCTGGTCGAGCGTCTGGTGCGCGAGCGTAATCCCGACACGGTACTTCCGTGCCTGAGAGAGGATCGTTTCGATCGTGTCGTCGAAATATTCCTGCGCCTCGTCGACGTACGCGAAGGTGGGGGTGCGCCGGCTCTCGGGGATGGTCGAGCGCTCAAGCGCCGCCTGCGAGAGCATGGAAATGAAGAAGCGGCCAAAAAGCTGGCTTCCCTCGGTCTTCAAGAGATCCTTGGCGGTGTTGATGAGGATGATCTTGCCTTCATTCAGCGCCGTGAAGAGGTCGAGCTTGTTCTCCTTTTGCGCGAACATGCGCTCGAAGGCGGGAGTGGAGAGGACGCCCCAGAGGCGCTTCAAGATCTGCTTCTTGGTCGCGGCGAAGGAGGGGTGGAAGAACTCCTTCTCGAAGAAGTGGCGGGCGGAGCCTTCAAGGGCCGCCATCTGCGGCTGGTAGGCCCGGCCGTCCTCCATGAGCTCCATCAGGGTGTGGATGGTGGCGCCCGGGATCGCGAGCATGAAGCGAGCGAGGTACCGGAAAATCACCCCCTGCTTCTGGGTGAGCTCGGCGCCGAGGAGCGCTCCAAAGAAGCTCTCGTAGAGCTCGACGACGCCGTTTAGCACCCGCTCCCGGTCTACCGGCCGATACCCGGCGAGGCGCGACAGGGGCGCGTCAAAGAGGTTGAGCGATGCCGGGAACTCGACGTCCGCGGGATCAATGAGCACGAGGCGGTCGGCGAGCGAATCGACCTCATGCGGCGAGAAGAGGTCGAGGCGCACCAGCTTGTTGATGAGATCGCCCTGACTGTCGATCACGACGATCGAGCGGCCGTCCTCCTTTGCGGCAACCAAGTCGGCGTGAATCATCCGCTGTATGAGCTGGGTCTTCCCGTGTCCCGTGCCGCCCACGATGTGGCAGTGCTCGAATCGCATGCTGTCCGGGACGTGGAAGGGGACGGGCAGGTCGAGGAGCGCCTCGAAGGGGGTGCCCGAGAGATAGAGGTCGACCAGCTCTGCCGCATTCTTGCTCTTCTGCCCGGTCGGGAGGACGAGCCGATCCTGTACCTCGTGCGGATTGGTGGTCGGCGGAAAGCCCGACGCGATAAGGAGGTTCGTTGCGAGCCGCTCCCGGACTTTGAGGAAGATCTCATTCCTCATGGTGTCGTCGTCATAGAGCGCCATGATGAGGCGTTCGACGACGTCCGCCGGGGCGTCGAGTAGCGACGCGAGCGGCACCGAGAACGGCGGGTCCACGTCGCGCTCCCAGCTTTCGAAGCAGCTCTCCGGGAGAGCGTCCACGAAGTGGGTGAAGGCGAGGGTGAGCTGCCGGCGCACCATCCCCATCATTCGGTGGTAGTCGAGGGCCCAGCGCTTGCGGCGGGCAATCATCTGGCGGGCCCGAACTGCCACGCCGACGTCGCTCTCGATCGAAGGCCAATTGAGGCTGAATGGCTCGATGTCCTCAAGCTCGAGGAGCTGGTCGGTCGCCCAAGCAATCTCAACCAGCACGGGATTCGCCGGCGCTCGCTCTGCCGCGTCCCGCACGTCGAGCATGATGCCCTTGGCTGCCTCGAAGATGTGACGCTCAGCCGAGAGCGGGGACGCGCGCCAGGCGGCTTCGGTCTCGTCCCATGCAGCACGCGTCTCGCGCAGCTCGCGAGTGCGCGGGCTTCCGCTCAGCCAGTTGCTGAGGTTCGTGTTACCAAAGAGGCCTATATCTCGACGACCTCCTCGCCGCCGAAGGTGGCCGCAGCCTGGAGCACCTGCGCGAAGGTGCGGGCAGCTTCCTTGATCTGGTCCTCCACCGCGAGCATCTCCACGATGTCCTTACACTCGATCTTCTTGCCCCGGACAAGGTCGTTTACGCTCACGTTGATCGTCATCGCCTTGAAGGCGAGCCGCGAGGCGAGGCCGAGCAGGCCGCTGCCTCGGTCGGTCATCTCGTGACTCTGGTACAGCATGGTGTCGGCCAGCCTGTACCTATTGATGTTGTTCTTCTCGTCCTCAGAAATGTCGGCGCGCACGTCGAGGGTGAAGATGACCTTGCCGAGCATCCCGGAACGTTGGTCGCGGCGAAGTAACAGTTTCATTTCAGCGCTCTCCAAGTGCTGGCGGGGTGGGTATCCTGCACTCTAGGCAACTCCCGTGCTATATATAGGCTTGCCTCGAGGCACGCAAAGCGCACTCAGCCATCTTCCGATCCTGGGGTTTATCTGGCAAGAGCCATGAGCCATAGGTGTGACCGAAAACTCAATGCACTACGAAATACTGGGTTCATCGAATATCATGGCTTCCAGGCTGTGCCTAGGATGCATGTCCTTCGGTTTGCCCAGTTGGAGAACCTGGGTGCTTACAGCTGAGGACAGTCAGCCAATCATAAGAAGGGCAATAGAGATAGGCGTCAACTTTTTTGATACGGCCAACATCTACTCAAACGGCGAGAGCGAGCGCATCGTAGGTCGCGCGATTAAGCGCTATATGAAACGATCAGAAGCGGTGATTATGACGAAGGTGGGGCTGTGCTCCGATGAAAGGAAGATAGACAGGCCTCTTTCACGCGCCGCAATTTTAACGGAAGTAGACTTGAGTCTCTCAAGGCTAGGAACAGATTATATTGATATTTATCTCCTCCATCGATTCGATTATGCAACTCCAATAGAAGAAACACTATCTGTCTTCAACGAACTGATAGAGGTCGGAAAAGTGCGCGCAATCGGTGCGTCTTCCATGTATGCTTGGCAGTTCGCAAACCTGTTATCTGCGAGTGACTCAAGGGGCTTTGTTAGACCGTCGATCATGCAGCTCCAACATAGTCTGGTTTACCGAAGCGAAGAGCGGGACATGATTCCGATGTGCAACACGGAAAAAGTTGGCATCGTTTCATGGGCCCCCCTCGCAAGAGGTTTCCTGGCGCGCTCCCTCGAAGCAGTTCCAACGCCCCGCCAGTCGATCGACAGAGTCACTTCGGCTTTGCATAGTGGCGCCGCCGATATTGCAATCCGCAATGTCGTGCGAGAAATCTCCTATGAGCGTTCTGCCTCTCCGGCTACCGTCGCGCTGTCGTGGGTGCTGCGCGATCGCGTCGTCGCATCCGCCACCGTGGGTGTTTCCAGTTTGGGTCAGTTGGATGATGCGCATAAGGCCCTCACCCTCCAGCTCAGCAATGAGGAGATCGCACGGCTTGAGAAGTCTTATCTGCCGAGAGTCATTCTGGATCATAAATAGACTGCGACCAGCTATATAAACTCGTAAGCAGGGGGCATATGCAGTACGATAGCACAAGAGACACCGCCGCTCACATCGCCGAAGTGCAACAGAATATGAGCATCTTAATTCAGGCGCTGAGGGGGCGCTCTGAGATTCACGACGCCTCAAAATATACTCCGGAAGAAAAATCTCAGTTGGACGCGGCTCTTCCAAGCGTAAAGAAAGAGAGATACGGGAGTAACGAATATATTCTAGCAAAGAAAGGCTTAGAGCAGTTTCTACATTTGCATCATTCGCGGAACACCCACCATCCAGAGCATTATAAGAATGGGATCGCTGGCATGGACATTTTGGATATCGTCGAGATGATTTGCGATTGGAAGGCTGCTAACACGTCGGAAGACAACGTCTCCTTTAACGAGGCAATTGAGATAAGCATTGCTAGGTTTGAAATAGGCGACCAGCTAGCCCAGATAATCCGTAACACAATTAAATGCTGGCCTAGCTAGTCTCATCGGCAGCCCCGGTCTAGCAGCGGCTTGATGATCGATCTGAGTTCCGGGTCGCTGTGTCTCGGTAAGAAATCACCATACAGAAAGGGGTGCCGCGTTTTTTGGCGGCGACGAACATGATTAAGCTGACCTCGATACATACGGATTATGAATTCCCAATCATGTTCCGTCGCGGGTTCTTTGGCAAAGTTCATGGTGAACATGGCTCGGCCAGAATACCCCCCAAACGAGCTGTGCCAAATATTCTGGTCGAAGAAAACTATATCACCAGGCCTTGTCTCAATAGGGTAGGACGGAACTCTGTCCGCAGAAACACCGAATCCCGAAGAGTTGATCCTATGCCGTCGTGATGCACGAACCCCATACGGAGTTATGTCCCGATTACGCCGTTGAAGCAATGTGCGGAGCTTCTGGTGAAACTCTGGCTTATGAGAACCAGGAACTACCCTCAGTGCTCCGCTATCTCGCAATAAGTGATCTAGATAAAAAAGAACCTTAACACGGCGCACGTTCATATTTGATCCGTCGGGATGCCATCCGGTGGCGCCCACATAACGGTTGCCATCGGATCCAACCCAAATCAGCTTCTGACCAACCAGCCGTTGCACGCGGCGCAATATTCTTGGATCCCTAATAAAATCTACAAGTGCCTCACTTTGCTCCACGAAGCCCTGGATCTGTTGTCTTTCTTGGCCGTCATGAACTGTCCCCCAATCGTCTCGAAGAAGCCTCTCTGCCTCGCGCCGAAGGCCGGAGATCTCGTCCTGTGAGAGGAGCCGCGGGCATATTAAAAACCCGAACGTATTGAAAAAGAGCTTTTCTTCTGCGAACGACATCTCCGAAGGGGGCGCGGTAGCCGCTGGCACTTCACTCGGATGCGTCATGGTTGTCATTCAGAGTTGAAAGGCGGATTGTAGCGGTAGAGACCGTGCCGGCACGTGGCCAGCCCTGAGCTCGTGGAGCAAAGCTACAGCTGGGGCGCTGGTGATCTCGCCATTCGGAACCTCCGCGATCATAGGGACGCCGTAAAATCGTTCATCGCTCATGAGCGCCGCAAATGTGTCGATTCCGATGTGCCCTCCTCCTATAATCTCGGCGTGGCGATCAACGCGCCTACCAAGTTCCACCTTGGAGTCGTTGACATGAAAGGTGCCTATTCGGGTCAAGGGTATGATTTTTTCGATGGCGTCCATGACAGAAAAATATCCGTCCAATCCTCTAAGATCATAACCCGCGGCAAAAGCATGACAAGTATCTAAACATAAACCAAAGCGTGATGGCTGCTCGAGGAGCGCGAGTATCGCGGCAATTTCTTCAAAGCGAGAGCCGAGGGTGTTTCCCTGTCCGGCCATATTCTCAATAAGGATTGTAACGCCGACCGTTCGTTTGGCCACCTCATTGAGCGCCTTGCTAATGAGCTGGATAGCCTCGTCTTTGTCAGCATTACTCCCAGGGTGAAAAACGATCTTAGATATGCCCAGTTCCAAGCAGCGATCAACCTCCGCGACCAGCCTATCGGTAGAGCGCCTCCAAAGTTCGAAATTGGGTGATGCGAGATTAAGCAGCAGAGAAGCATGGGCGACAATTTCGCTCACGGGACCTTGGGCCCACCTGCGCCCAAAAAGCTCACGGTCGAATTCGCTTAGCGGGGGGACCGCCCAGGCGCGCGACGGCGCTACGTAAAGTTGGGCTGCCGTACAACCGCAGTGTTCTGCAAATACCAGGCCTTGGGGTATTCCGCCCCGAGTAATCATACTAGTACCAATCATATAACATCCTGTTCCAGTGGAAATCTCCGTATCACAGATACTGCTAACTGTATCACGTCAGCTGGCGGTAACGACGCGTCTATAATGGCGAACCGAGCGGCGTTGATTCGTGCACGCACTAAGTATGCCTCTCTTAGCATATTATGAAACGCGATGTCGCTCCGCTCGACTCTATGTCTCTCATCCGGATCTATGCGGTTTATCGCGACGTCAGCTGGCAAATCTAGGAGAATAGTAAGGTCGGGCTGCCTGCCCTCTGATGTGTAATGTTCAAGTATGTCAAGAAATTCCTTTGGTTGGCCTCGCGCGTCTCCAAACGCAAAGAATGCGTCGGTGAAGCGTTCTGCGATCACGTGGTGCCCCTCGGCTAAAGCTGGTCGGATAATCTCGACAAATGTCTGACGGCGAGCTGCAGCTACTAAAAAAGACTCTACGAATTCATCTACGTCTTCGTCGAGGCCAACATTGATCTCACGAATGCGCGTGCTTAATGCGGTCCCAACTTGGTCCCGAGCAATAATTACGGGTATGTCATCGCACTCCAAAAGCTCGCGCAACGCGCTCGCTAGGACGGATTTTCCGGCTCCATGGATGCCCTCTAAAGCGATAAACACGGTTCGCCCCCTTCAGTGTATGGATCGCGCAGATGATCTGTTGCGCACTACCTACATACTTCCTGATCACCTGGACTACAGCAGCCGCGTCAAAGCTATTTCTGTGATCGGCGCAGTGGCGCACCCGGTAGCTGAATTTCTCTCGGGTTAGCATCATCCGTCACGATGTCCTAGATCGAGTCGTGGTACCAAACGGAATCACCCAGTGGATAACTGATGGCTCCCCTGGCCCGCGAGTGAGGGTATGTCCGCTGAACGGCCTACTCGGCATCCCCTCGATCATCAGCTTGGCATAGAAGGCGTGGTTCGGGAGGTTGAGCAGGTCGAGCACGTCGAAGGTCGGTTGCAGCTCCCTTGAGATTACCGACGCATCCTCAGGCCCGAGTCGGAATGCAATGAGCGTCCCCGCATTTCCTAGGACCGCGTGGCGTATCTCAGCCTCAAGCTGATGCAGGTGCTGGTGCGCGAGCGTTAGCCCGACGCCGTACTTGCGGAGCTCGGGCATCAGGCTCGCGAAGGCGAGCGTGGTGAACGTCTGGAACTCGTCGATGTAGAGGAAGAAGGGCCGGCGGGAAGCAACCGGGGCCTCCGCGCGGCTCAGCGCCGCCAGACCAACGGTCGACGCGATCATGCTCCCGAGTACGTTCGCGCTGTCCTCCCCCAGCCGCCCCTTGGCCAAGTTGACTAGCAGCACCCCGCCCTCGTCCATGAGGCTCCGGAAGCTGACGGGAATCTCGGGCGCGACCAGCGCCCGGTAGAGGCGGGGATCGGTGAGAAGCGCCCCGAGCTTGTTCTGGATGGGCGCGACCGTCTCCAGGCGCCAGCGGTCGGAATATTTCTCGAACTCGGAGCGCCAGAAGGCACGCACCACGTCGTTGCGCGCCCCGCGCACGATGCTCTTCCGGTATGCCTTGTCGGCGTAGAGACGGAGGATATCGGGAAGCGTCGCGTCACCCCTCTCTATGAGCAGGTAGAGGCTGTTGCGTAGCACGTGCTCCATGCGGACCCCCCAAGCGTCCGGCCAGAGCTTTCGGAGCGCGTCGAGGAGCCCCGAGACCGCGAGCGGTATCTTGTCTTCGCGCACCCTGCGGAGCGGGTTGTAGCCATAGGGCTGGTCGGGGAGGGCGGCGTCGAGGTAGATGAACGGCCGACCGGTTGCCGCCGCGGCATCCCGCATCCGCTCGGCCAGGTCGCCGTGCGGGTCGAGAAGCGCGAAGCCGCGGCCGCATTCCAGATCCTGACGCGCGAGCGTCTCGAGCATGGTCGATTTCCCGACCCCGGTCTTGCCGATCAGGTAAAGGTGCGAGAGGCGGTCGTGCTGGTAGATGCCGAAGCGCTTGAACACGCGGTGATGGTTGGTTTCGCCCAGGTACGAGACGGACATCGGAATATCATGCCCGCACCGGCGGGGTCCGTAACGGCGGCAGAATATCCGCCCGGCAGGCTAGGGTCGGCGTCGGAACACGAAAAAGCGGACGGCGGTTTCCCGCCGCCCGCCAGTCCGTAACGCTCGGGCTAGTCGATCATTCGGTTCCGGAGGCCGGCTCCTGTTCCCGAGCGGCATAGCCCGAGGTCGGGAAGCGCATCCACGCGGGAACCCAGTTCTCGACCTTCGGGCGGCCGTTCTCGCCGGCGAGGCAGTCCCGGATGATCCCCTTCATCACTTTGCTCTTCTCGCCGCCGTTGGCCTTTGCGACCTCTGGGCCCGCGACCTCGGCGAGCATGGCGGCGAGCGTCACTTTATCACGCACCAGCTCGAAAAAGGCGTCGTCAGCCTGCCAGACCGACGCCATGTCGACGTTGAGGTGCACGCCCACCGCCTCGATGACCGGGTCGCCCGCCGCGAGCGTCTCTCCCATAACGACCGCAAGCACCTGCAGCACGTCCTCGTCGGAAAGCAAGAGCAAGCGCAGAAAGACCGCCAGGGTGTCCCGATTGCCTCCCGTCACGGTGAGGCGCTCCGGGTCGAAGTCCAGATGCGCCAGCGCCTCTCGCCGCCTCTCGTCGAACAGCGTCTCGGAAGCGGAGGTCTCGACGCTCTCTGCCGTCGCCGCCTTGTCGGCGCGCTGCGGATCAGCACGGACGCTCCAGAGCGGGGACCCCGTGATCGCATGGGCGACCATGAGCCGGAGCGCCACCCCCGGGTGCCCGGTGAGTGCCGCGCGAACAGCGGCGTGGCGGTGCAGGTCGAGATAGTTGCGGAGGGTGCTCGTGACCTCGGGCCGGGGCGGGGGAGGGGCGACCTCGCCCTTCGACTGCCGCTTGGCCTCCTTCTCGGGCAGCCAGCCTTCATGGAACTCGATCTCGCCGCGCGCGGAAAGGGTGATGTAGACCCGGCCGCCTTTGGATTTGCCGCGCTTCTCGAACTCCCATTTCTGAAACCAGTGGCCGGGCTCAATGACCTCCACCGCTTTCCAGCCGTCATCGAGATAGCTCTGGCGCCTCGCCTCGACGACCCCGCGCTGAAGCGCCCAGAACGCCTCGGTGTCGGCGAAGTAGCTTTCCTCGCCGAAGAGGTCGGCGATGATCGGCCCCGCGTACTCGGCGAGGTCGAAGAGCGCGGCCGTGGTCGCGATCGGCTGGCCGCCAAAGAGCCACTCTTTCAGGCGGTGGCCGGTCGGCGCATATCCCTCGGGGCTGTCGTAGAGCTTCAGCCACTCCCGCTGCTTGGCCTTGGTCGCCAAGGTGAGGTGTCGGATGGTCGCCGCGTCGATCTGCTCCATCCGATAGAGGGAGCGGATGCGGGGAACGAGGTTTCCGAGGGCGAGGACGCGCCGCACGAGCCCCTCGGTCACGCCGAAGGTCCCGGCGATCTGCTCGACGTCCCGGCCCTCCTTCACGAGGCGCGCGAACGTTTCCCACTGGGTGACCTCGTCCGGATCGAGCCGGGCGAAGTTCTCAATGAGGGACGCCTCGAGCGCGGCCGCGTCGTCACCGGCCTCGATGATGCCGCAGGGGAGGGGTGGGGCCTCGCCGCCTTCCTCCGCGACGGCTTTGGCCGCCAAGTAGCGGCGCCGGCCGGCGACGATCTCGAAGTCGTCGGGGCCGCCGTTGGGCCGGACGAGTAGCGGGACGAGGATCCCGCGCTCCCGCACGGACGGCAGGATGTTCCTAATGTCGGGGGCCTTCTCCCGCGAGCGCATGTTCGTGGACGAGACGGAAAGCCGGTCAAGGCTGATGTAGTCGAGTTTCATGTCGGTTGCTCCTTCCTGCCGCCCCAAAGCCAAAGCATCGGACCCGGAAGGGGTGGGCGGCGAAAGACGCCGGAGAGGCCGCCGGCACGAGGCGCGGCGCATCCGCAGGACCGGAACGCAGTGGAGGACCCGGGCGCAACGCGCCCGGGTTGCGCCGCGCCGCGGCGGCCTAGAAAGGCGTGCCGACCGCGCCTTCCGGGGCCGGCACGAAAGCGCGAGCGCGCAGCGCTCTCAGCTGGTCCGGCTCGCCGGACTACACGCCAAGATCGAAGCCCGGACGGGGCGAGACGCAGGCTTGGACCTGCGGCTCGACGGAGCTTGGCAGCATGCCGCCTAGCGGAGCAGAGCTGATCGCGCGAAGCGCGAGGCGGCGTCGGGAACTGACCGAAGCGGCCGGTATTCCAAGGCCCGCAAGAGCGCCGCGATCGCCAGCTAGGGATCATTCCGAGATGGAACGCAACAATTTTGCTTGACTTGACAGGTCGCCTCCCGAAACAAACACAACGGGGGGCTGCATGCGAGCAAGGGGCGGCGAAGAACAGCTTGAGATTGAAGCATTCAAAGCCATTTCGGGTGCCGACTACGCGCGCCTACGGCTGTTGCACGGCCTCTCCATGGGAACGCCAAGCATCGAAGATGAAGTTTATCTCATCAAATCTAGGGTGAAGCGAGTCGACAGCCTTCTTCTGAAAGTCGCGGAGCGCCGCCTAGACCCGGAAACGCCTCACTATGGCCCTTCGGACGCGCGGGACATCATCGGGCTGCGTCTTCTGACCCTATTCAAAAACGATCTGCCCATCTTGGTGCGTCGTTTCTTGTCGTTCGTTGAGTGGTCTCAACGTCCTCCTTTTTCACTCTTTTATGGCCACAATATTTGTGACGCGGTCACTGAGATAAGGATATACGCAACATCGGACGTAACGGACCTGAGTACGGATTTTGTCGTGGAGGAATTCGAAGGGCACGGGTTCAAGAGGGAGGCGCATGGTAATTTCGTGCCAATTGACGTCCATCGAAAGGGTTCTCAATATTCGTCGATCCACGTGGTCGTGTGGGCTAACGGCCCAAGCTTGAGCATAGCGGAGCGAGTTCCGGTCGAGGTCCAGCTGCGCACTTCTCTCGAGGACGCCTGGGGAGAAATCGATCATCGTTTAAGGTACAAGTCGCGACCGCTACTCTCGGGCACGAAGCGGTCTGCTCAGCTCTCTCCGGTTCGATCTGATAGCACGATCGGAATACAACTTGGTATCCTGAAGCGAAATCTTGATTCAGCCTCTGACCTAGCGGATTTACTAGGAACCCGGCTCAAAAACCGAGTGATCGGTCCTAATATGATTAGGCCGTACAGCAAACTGATCTCCTTTGATATCGATCGCTTAGTCGGCCTTGAAACACGAAATGGCTTGAAGAACACGTTGGCAAAGTCAGCTCGCAGTTTAAAAAGTATCTACCAGAAGATCCATAGCCAAACGGAGCCGTTCAATCCGGGTGCGATCAAGGAATTGTTGTCACAACTGACTCAAGTGACGGATGATCTTCACGCGATAATGTCGGAAAACGCCCAATCGCACGACCCAAATAGGGAAAGCGCATACTGGCTGCGGATGGAGATTGCTCTGTGTTGGTATTGGAGAGCGATACTTCTCCAAGCGTTGGCGGTGACTGATCGAAAACCACAGCAAACGAGGGACATGTACGACGCCATCAAGCAGTCTCTGAAAAACTACCTTGACGCGCAAAATGATTGGACCGCAAAGGCTAACGCCCTCCTTTCATTCAGAATCGCGAATGTTATTGCCCTCCGTGGGGAATATGAATTTGCGCTCTCCAAGCACCAAGCGGCCTACGAGGACCTTGAGGTCGATGATTCGATTCCGCCGGATCACCATTTGCGACTCCGCATTCCCCGGAGCTACGCGCTTGCGCTTTGGGACGCTGCGGAGCGAAGCAAGATGAAGGCCATTGCGCTGGGAAGTGAGTCCCTGTTTGAGACGGAGCGGCAGCATCAATACCTTAAGGCGCTGGAAGTCACGCTGCCACTATATGGAAGGTCAACAGGGCCGAGCGCGACTGATCGGAGTTCGACCGACGACGCCGAAGAGCATCGGACAACGGTAAACAACATAATTGAGTACGCCCTCTCGTTCCTTTCCGCCCAGGGCGACCCTCTTGAGCTGGCATCACGGAAAATCTCGAGCCTACGATTGTCAGAGTATCTCACAGAGCTTATCGGTGACTCAGTCGAGTCGATTTCTCGCCTGTCGCTAGCGGATACGGTGCGTGAAGCGGCCCGGTGGCTTGGCGATCGCAAACTGGCAGTCGCTGCAGCCCACAGGGTGCTTGAACTGATAAATGTAAAGGATTTTTGGGTAATCCTGCCTGACTTTGCGTATCTCGAGATCGAGGCTCAAGCCCATGCCGAGATAGAGTGGGGGGAGAAGGAAATGCCGGGATTTCCCCGGTCTTGGTGAACCTTTTTGCGAGTTGGCATGTTAGGATATCCTCATGATCGCTCCGGACGATTAGAAGCTAGCGCTTAAGCGGTCACTGCAAGAGACGGCGGCCTCAGGCGGGTGCCCCCGCTACTGCTTACTGCGCTTCTTTTCGGACCACGTACTTTTGTCTCAAGTCCCGCCAGTGCCGTTCTGGAACGAGATCCGCCTCGCTTGCAACGTTTTGAATTTCCTTCATTAACGTGTGAACGTTTGTGTGGCCGCTCCCAGCCATCAACAGCCGACAATCATCCTCAATCTTGGCAAATTTTTCGGCCCAGTCTTTGTGCCGGCGTGCCCGTTCGCCTGGTTTCCAAACCGCTTCCCATACCGCGATCAAAGTAATCACGCTTCCTAAGATCGCCACCGCTATCTCTGCCAAGCGAGATGGCTCCGCCTGCCCCAGCAAGACAGCGCTGGCCACCAAAACTAGCGCCCCTCCCAAGGATGCAGCAAACTTAGCGACGTCATCTAGTAGCTTGAGACGAAGCGCGTGGGCGATGTGCCCATGTGAATTGCGGTCAGCACGACGCTTGACTCCATTGATTTCTGCCATTTCCAAATCGGTGCGGGTCATTTGCTGGCCAATCGATTCGAGTTGGGGGTGTCCGAGGTAATTTCTAATCGAGGTCTCTATGTCTAACTCATTCGTCAAGCGATGGGGAATCCCGACGCTGCATCGCTGAGCAAGGAGCCGTCGAGAACGGGTGCGCTATGCTATGCGCCGAAACGCAACTGGACCGTGACGGGTCGGCATCACTGTAGAAAAAGCTGGCCTCAGTATTCTGAGGCCAGCATGAGGGTGAGGACGCGCCGCGTTGTTACCGGGTCGCCCGGATCGGACGAGCCGAACCGGAGGTCCTGGTCGTAGTAGTCGATCTTCCAGAACAGGGTCTCGCCGGCGAGCTCGAACGATCCGAAGTCGTGTTCTGCGTAGGGATCGTTCCCCGCGTCAAAGCGATCAAACCGCTGCACCACGTGAATCGCCAGGAGCGCGAAGTCGGGACCAAGGGCGCTAACGCCCTCCGTGAGCATCCAGCCGCCCGAGAAGGGGCCGGCAGCGCGGAATGCGTCGTTCAGCTCCCGGATACGGGCCGCAGACGGGGCGGCCATTACTCCTGTGCCTCCGATTCCTCGCGTTCGGTGATCTCGCGCATGACGATTCGGCCGGAGAGCGGGATCACCTCGCACGCGAGGTTGAACCCCTTTCCGTCCTTGTTTGGCCACGCGGCACCTATCTGGATCCAATTGGCAGCTTCGCCTTCGCCGGCGACGTGGTAGAGGCGGTGGGTCGGCTTGCGACCTTGGGCTGTGGTTTGAGTGGGCATGAGCATGCTCCTCTTGGCTTCGCCGCGGGACCATCCCGCGGCTTCCTTGAAGCTGCGGGGGTGCGTGAGCGGCAGCGCGACGCGCGCTGAGACTGACGATTCGGAAAGAGCTGGTTCCTCCCGAGCAGCCGTGGGCGCCCCGAGGCGGGGCTGAGGCGCCCGGGGCTGCTAAGGAAGGTCTGGGCCTATCTTGGGGGAGCCGGCCGAGATTCGCACGGCGTCACTTTATGTGCCGCGCGCATCCGATAGGAGAGGGACATAGGGACTTAAGGGAGGTATTCGGACACGCTCTTTCTCTGCAGGCCAATAGCTGATATATGAGAATCATATATTTCAGCGGGAGGGGCGGGTATGAGGCAGGGGACTAGCCGCGTCGGGAAAACCAGCCCGCGTCGCGTCGCCTTGACTGCAGTCATCGTTGCCCTTCTGACTTCATGCGACCAAGGGCAGTCTGCAGGCGGGACCGGATCCCCGGCCAGCCCTGTCGCACCAGCGGCGCCTCGCGCCGGACCGGCGTCCGAGGCTCCAGCAAACCTGCCTCACCCGACTTCTCTCACCAATCCTGAGATTGGCGTCCTCGCCGCAGACATCCGTAATTACATGCATGAGCTCAGGTGGAGCGATATGCGGTATGGCGGTCGATGCGGAGACAGCTTCGCGGTGATTAGCGTGGACCTTCGGGACGTGAGCCTCCGAGGACAGACCGGCGAGATAGTGACGACGATTGTTGTCATAGAAACCAATCCCCCACGCTACACGCGCTTCCCATGGGAATGGTGCTATGGGTCAGTCAGGGACACCGGCAGGGGCCCGAGAACCCTATTGCGCGAGTTCAATATAGAGCGGTGGGATTCGGGTTGGCGGCTTGCCCGGGAGCAGCGGCGGATGTCCCCGTTCTAGACGTTCTCATAGTCGCTGATCTCGTCGGGGCTGACGACGGATAGGAGATGGAAGCGTGTTCGTCGCCGTTTCACGCCCTCCCATCCGATCCTCTTTGCCTTTTTTCTCAATAATCGAGAGGAGATTACGAAACCGATTCTGACGATCACTGCGGCTCTTGGTTCGAGCTGCCCCCTGACGAGGTGCACAGCACGCATAATTCGCCGCCTTGCCAATACCGAGTCGATACGGCGTTGTCTGCGGATTCAGGCCGGCCACGCGGCCACCAGGCGCATCTTCATGAAGCCCCATTTGCCGATATACTGACGGCATGGCCCAGTCCGATGAAGAGCGCCGCGAGCGTGAAAACTACGTCGTCAACCAATCCGACGGCATCCTCCCCATGTACGAAGCCTTCTATATCGAGGCGCTCACCTACTGCGCCGGGAGGGCCAGAAGTGCGTTTCAGCGCTTTGACCGAGCATTAACTGACGAGCAGGATCAGGCCGCCATCGTCGCGACGGCGCATGAAGCGCTTTCGCATGTGGCTGCGCTCTCACGGTACTTTTGGCCGGCGCGAGAGAAACCGCTCCATTTCGCTCGGGCTAAGAAGCTCCGAGAGGCGCTAGGAATTGACGAGACTTCGCCGCTGGCTGATCGAGGTCTCAGAAACGCGCTGGAGCATTTCGATGAGCGTCTCGATACCTTCCTCATCCAGGATTTGGTGGGGTACATGTTCCCCGGTCCGCTCGTCGGGGAGGCGTCCCTAAGCGATGATGCTCTCGGTCACATCTTTCGTCTCGTAGACCCTGCAAGCCAAGTGTTCGTCCTGCTCGGGGAGAGATATGAGTTTGGGCCGATGCGCGTAGCAGTTGACGATATGTTGGAAAAGCTCGCTTGTACCACCAGCGGCCGGCTACCTTCAGGCGAGCGTGGAGGATAGGGCTCGTTGCCGTTCCTCTCGAACCTGCCGCATCGCAATTCTGACGAGAAGACTGGCTAATTCCCTAAGTCGCTCGTGGGCCAGTTCGCGCTCTTCGGGAGTGAGGTGCGGGCAATAGCGGTCGAGGATCTGGTCGCCGGGACGGCGTGGTATGTTTGGTGTCATCGGCGGAAGTTTGAATCTCGCGTCTCATTTTTGCAATGGCACGGAACAACCGACGGATCGCAAGCTCTCGCCTGGAGCGGCTCTTGGTTCGAACTGCCCTCTGATACGGTGCACACTCGTTCAAAATCGCCCATTCTCTCATCTCATTGAATGGAAAATACATAGATAATGCGGGCTCTTTTCCTCTAATGACCAAGTTCGAACTCACCAATCGGACCATTGCGCGTTTTTCGACGTCCGTGCCGGTTTGGTAGCCTAGGTACGCGGTCAAACCCTGTTCGAACTTTTCTGCCACATCTCGCCAGAATGTCACATTGCCGCTGGTTTCAAGTCGGTCGCGGAGCTCGCGTCGCTTTAGGATAAGCGCAGTCTTGCGCTCCTCATACGTCGCCTTGTCGATCACCTCGTCGATGAGCGCGTCGGTCAGTCGGGAAAGGCGCTGGTCGACGAGCGCGAGATCGCGGTTGACGTGCACATTTCGATCTTCCTTCTTCGCGTCTTCGAGCTGGATCTGTTGCTGGAATAAGTCCCTCAAGTCCCTCACGTCCCTTTCGTGGAGGGCGAGCGTCCGCACGCTGTCCGCAACATGCTCCTCGATCCGGTCTTCGGTGACGCACACGCGTGGGCATCCGCGATCGTGACAGCGGTAATAGACGCGGCCCTTCTGGCGTTCGCCCGACAGAGACTTGCCGCAGCTTGCGCACCTGACCAGCCGACGGAACAGGAAGGTGTGCTTCTGGACGCGCGGATAGAGGCGCCCGTCCATGATCGCCTGGACGCGATCAAACAGCTTCTTGGTGACGAGCGGGACGTGGTTGCCCTCAAACAACTCCCCGGTCGTGCGAACTCGCATGAGACCGATGTAGAAGGGATTGCGCAGGAGGAGCGACAATGCGTCGTAGCTCAACGGTTTGCCGCTCGACCCCAAGAGCCCACGATTCGCCAGCTCGTGGCGCAGGAGTTCAAGCGAGTAGTTGCCCGATCCGTAGAGCTCGAAGGCCTGCCGAACGAGGGGCCCGGTCACGGGGCAGATCTCTTTCGCCTTGGCCTTGCCCCGATCAAGATAGCCGCGCGGGGCACGTAGTGGATAGAAGCCCTGCTTGAGGCGACCATAGAAGCCCTTGCGCACCTCGTCCCGAAGGTTGCGGATGAAGTCGGCCGCGACCACCGCCTGAATGTCGGCCGCGAGGCGCCCGCCGCGCGTTCGCATATCAAGCGCTTCGTGAGCGAAGATAACCTCAACGCCCGCGTCGATAAGTTCGCCGAGGCCCGCCCAGTCATTGAGGTTGCGGGCGCTGCGGTCGATCTTGTGGATGATGACGCCGGCAGCTTTGCCCTTTTTGAGCAGGCTGGTCAGGCGCGCGAACTCGCGGCGTCCCTGCTTCGCGGCGGTTTCGGTCTCCTCGAACCAGGCGGCGATGTGAAGCTCATGGCGGGCAGCGTATGCCTCGATCGCAGCTCTTTGCTCCTGGAGAGACGAGCCGTGCTCGCCCTGCTTCGTGGTCGAAACGCGGATATACGCGAAGTACGATTTCATAGGCTCTCTGGAGACTCGGAATCCTACCTCCTCAGGGGGATTCGCGCGAATCGGCCGCGTACTCCTCCCGAACCTGCCGCATTGCGATTTGAAGCAGGAGCCTCGCGAGTTCCTGTAACCGCTCCCGCGCAAGTTCCCGGTCGGAGCCGGTCAGGTGAGGCACGTAGCGGTCAAGAATGTCGTCGCCTGGCCGACGCGTGGACGCGGACTTCATAGGGCATATTTTCGGGCGCGAGCGGGCGCTTCGACAGGCACCATTCCATGCGGGCGGAGCATAGACTGACGCCTGTTGGCGAGCGCTCGGTGCCGTCATGCTTTCCGCATGGTCAAGGCACCCGAGCATGCGACACCAACGATCTCCCGGATATTGCCGGACGGAACGCTGATCGAAGCGCTGTATGATGCCGTGGAGGGGAGGACCGCCCTTGCCGTCTGTAACCCGGCGGGCGCGGTTTCGATCGAATCACACCTCGATCTGCCCACCAGTGAGCGCTTGGTGCCCTATGCCGCCGGCAACAATCTCCTCGCGTCCGGCTGCGTCCTGCTTCCTTCGGACGTTGGCGAATTCACCGACAAGGACGGCCTTCTTAAGGAGGTCCGAGCCTTCATCCACCGATACGTCGATCTTTCCCCGCTCTACGAGGAGATCGCCGCCCATTACGTCCTCCTCTCGTGGGTCCACGACGCCTTCAACGAGCTTCCCTATCTTCGCTTCCAAGGGGAGTACGGGACCGGCAAGACGCGCGCTCTCCTGGCGATAGGCTCCATCTCGTACAAGGCGTTCTTCGCCTCCGGCGCCTCGACCGTGTCCCCGATCTTCCATGTCCTCGACGCCTTCGGCGCTACCCTCATGCTCGACGAGGCCGACCTGCGCTTCTCGGACGCCACCGCGGACCTCACCAAGATACTGAACAACGGGAACATGAAAGGCCTGCCGGTCCTGCGCACGATGACCAACCGCCACCGGGAATTGAATCCCAAGGCGTTCAAGGTCTTCGGTCCCAAAATCATCGCCATGCGGGAGCGCTTCGCCGACGAGGCGCTCGAGAGCCGGTTCCTGACGGAGGCTACGGGCACGCGGGCGCTACGCCCGGACATCGCGATTTCCTTGCCTGATGCCATGCACGTCGAGGCCCTCCTGCTCCGGAATCGGCTTCTGGCGTGGCGGTTCGCGGCGCGGCGCGAAGTGACGATCGACCCGTCTCGGGCGATCGATGCCCTCTCCCCGCGCGGCAATCAGACAGCGCTCCCGCTTCTCTCGCTCATGGACGACGAACGCCTATGCGAACGTGTTGCCGGCGACCTCGTGGCCGGGGAGGCGCGTGTGGCAACAAAACGCGCCGCCGCTCCTGAGGCCACGATGGTCCTCGTCCTGACCGAGCTCTCCCGCTCACTGCCGACGCCATACCTGCCGCTCTCTGCCGTCGCGTCGGCGTATAACCGGGAGGCGGAGGGGAGGGGCGGGCGGCCCCTGTCGATAAAGGGCGTCGGGTGGCTCCTGCGCGGGAAGCTCGGGCTTGAGACGACGAAGACGCGCGGCGTGTATGTGATCCCGCAAAGCGAGCGGCCGAAGATCGAGGCACTTGCGGCGCGGCACAAACCGCACTCCGCGGAGCCGCGTATCCTTCCCGAAGTCGAGGCGTCGGGATTTCTCGCGCGAAGCGCGAAAAAATATGCGCGCGACGCATAAAATGCCACCTACCGCGAAGAGGCGCTACGGGAGAAAATAGGAAGCGACGGCCTGGGAGCCGCTTTCTATTTCCTAAATTGATCTTTCGTATGGCTACCCAACACACCGTGCGCGCTCTGCGCCGGCGGTTCGCACTCAACCAAGAAGAGCTCGCTGGCCTCCTCGGTATATCTCAATCGGCCGTCTCTCGGCTCGAATCCAGAGGCGAGCCGGTGACCCTTGAAACCACGCTTGCGCTTCAAGTGATTTTCGGCGCCCAGCCGAAGCTTCTCTTTCACGAGCGTTACGCATCAATCGAAGACGCGGTGATGCGGCGGGCGGCCGAGCTTGAACGGAAGATCCGCGGGAAGACCGATCTCGCCTCCCTTAAGAAGCTCGAGCTCCTTGAGAGCATGGTGAAGCGTGCCCAGCCTGTCGCATCTGAAGCATGAAGCCGCGCACCGTATTTACCTTCGCTCTCCACGCCACTTCGCGCGGTTTCGGCTACGTCGTCTTTGCAGGCCCGTTCTCACCCCACGATTGGGGAACGGTGGTAGCCCGGGGCGACAAGAATCGGGTGTGCATGGAGAAGCTCGCCCTCATGCTCGACCGCTTCATGCCCGAAACGCTCCTGCTTGAAGCATGGGGCAAGGGCGCGTCACTTCGAAGCGACCGGATCGCCCGGCTCTATCAGGCGGTCGCAAGCATTGCGGCGAGCAGGGGCATCAACGTGCACGTGTACAAGTTCGGGGACGTGAAGGCGTGCTTTGCGAGCGTAGGCGCGAGGACGCGTCAGGAGATCGCGGAGGCGGTGGGGCGTCACATTGATGCCTTCCGGCATAAGCTCCCCAAGGCCCGCAAGCCGTGGCAAAGCGAGGATAGACGTATGGCGCTATTCTGTGCCGCCGCGCTGGTGCTGACGCATTTCCAGATGGGCGCTTCTCAGCTTTTTGAGGATCTGTTGAACGAAAGCTACCAGTGACAGCACCTGACCTGAGACGGACGAAATGTGCGCTGTGGGCCTTTGCTGTCGTCATAGCCTCTCTCGGGCGACTGCAGATGGGTCTCCGGGCTGCATTACACCCCTCGGATTACCGCAATGGACTCGCTCATCCTCCCGAGGCACGCTGTTCATCGGCAAATTGCATGGCCCAGCAAAGACCGTCGACAAGTTCCATCTGCGCGATCGTTGCACACGGGATCTCGAGTAGGCGCGGGTTCGCGTAGATGATGGCCAGACAGCGGGCGCGGCTGATCGCCACGTTCAAGCGATTGCGGCTGTAGAAGAACTCGATGTTCCGCGACAGATCGTCGCCCGACGACGTGGCCATCGAAATTAGCACGATGGGCGCCTCTTGACCCTGGAATTTGTCGACGGTGCCCACACGTGCCCCGGCCGGCAGGGTCCGTCGCAGCAGGTCCACTTGCATGTTGTAAGGGCTGACGACGAGAATGGCGTCGGTGTCTATTACCTGTTCGTTTCCGTCACGGTTCACCCAGGTTTTGCCAATAAGCGCATTGTAGGTTTGGGAGAGCCGCTCCGCTTCGAGCGGCGAGCGCTGCGTGCAGCCGAGACTGTCGACCGGTACAAAGCGAAGACCTGCCGGCGCGATGGCTTCAGGATCGAGGGAAATGTCGGCAAGGATGCGCTGGTTGGCCGCAAGCTCGTCCGATCGCAGGCGCGCGTCATAAACCGCCTCCGAAATGAATTTGCACAGCGCGGGGTGCATACGGCGGGTCACCGGCAGGAACACGCCCTGTTCGGGGGGCACTGTCGGCCGCCCGCGAAGAAGATGGGTGAGCGCGGACAAGCCGCTCGCGCGCGGGTGCGTCCCCTGCACCGGCTGCGAGAGCTGCATCTGGTCGCCCACCAGGACGATGTTGCGTGCCGCCATTCCCATCGCAACAATGTTGGCGAGCCCAACTTGGCCCGCTTCATCGACAAAGAGATAGTCGAAAGCGCGGTCGTGTTCCGGTCGAGCAAAAACCCAAGCGGTACCCGCTACCAGCTGATGCGCCCCTGTCACCTGTTCTGGCTTAAGCACGTCCTCAATCCAGCCGCCCGAGCCCAGGAACTGCTCCTCGCGACTCGATTTCTTGACGCCCCGGACCCGAAGCTCCTTTGCTGCTGCAAGGTCCTCGACCTCCCCCAGAAGTTGGTTGATCGCCTTGTGGCTGTTTGATGCGATACCGATCCGCTTGCCGTCACCAAGCAGCGCGACGATCGCCTGTGCGGAGGTGTAGGTCTTGCCCGTGCCGGGCGGACCCTGGATGAGGAGATAGCTGTCGTGGAGGTGCCGAAGAGCCGAGATCGCGCCCGCGGTCGTGTCGGAACCATCCATCACTGGCTGTCCGGTGTCGCGTCCAGCTATGCGAGGTAGGTCTCGACGAAGGACTGAGGTGATCGCCGCATAGCGCGCGTTGTTCCCGCCGGCGACTGACTCGGCATAGCGGTAAACCGCCGCGCGCAATTCCTTATCTCCGATCGGGCGCGGTGGGATCAGGCAGGTGCCCGCCTCGATTGGCGCCTTCGAGGGGCCGAGCTTGATCTCGACTACACGCCCCTCCTCATCGATCGATACGATTTCCCCTACGGTTTCGAGGGTGTCGGAGCGAAGCGGTTGGTCGCCATTCCGAAGTTTGAAGTCTTGCGGCGGGAAGGTGAACGTGTGGATCATCGATCTTTTCTCAGGGCGAGGCGCCACACTCGGATGGGGACTGAGATCGGCGAGGCATTCTGCATCCTCGAGCAACTCTTCACAGGAAGCGCCCTGACGGGAGAACATCGCCCAGTAGGTCGGCTTTGACTCTCTGCGATGGAATTCGAGAAGATCGGCCAGCAGCAGTTCGTCTGCTGCGATAGACACCGCTGCAAGCTCCTCCGCAGTGGGCGCAAGGATTTGCGCTATTCCCCGCGCCGGCAGGCGCCACCAAGGCCGCTGCTCGTCATCGAGACGTCTCTCAAGCTCAGGGAAGGTATCGAGCAGAGCCGCAATCTTTCGCTGCGCGGTTCTGCGCGAGCAGCTAAACTCCTCCTCGATGATAGGAAGGCTCACCCCTTGGTAAGACGCGGCCATGAACGAGAGCCGGACCAAGTCGCGCGCATTGCCATAGGCCATTGTGCGAACTCCGGAAGGGGTAGACAGGTTCTGACGTCGGGATTGCATAGACGGCGTTTGATCGAGTCCAAAGACGGAATCGGCAGCGACAAGGGAGCGCCCCAAGATGATAAGACAAGGCGAGCAGCTCATTTTTTCGGCGAGCGATCTCATCAATTTCATGGGCTGCGCGCACGCAACTTTCCTGGACATCCGGAATTTGGCCGCGCCGATAGCTTTTCCGCCCGATGACGAAGCAGCGGTGCTACTCCAGGACAAGGGGCTGGAGCACGAACGGACTTACTACACCCGCCTTTGCAGCGAGCGACGCACCTCAATCGAAATTCCTGGCGATATCCCTCTCGCCGAGCGGGTGGAGTTGACCCGCAAGGCGATGCGGGACGGCGTGGACGTTATCTATCAAGGCGCGTTCCGAGACGGCTGCTGGCACGGCTATGCGGACTTCTTGCTCAGGGTAGAAGAGAGACGCTCGAAGCTGGGCGACTATGCCTACGAGGTCGCCGACACGAAGCTGGCCCGCACCGCCAAACCTAAACATCTTCTCCAGCTATGCGTTTATGCCGACCTCCTTGCCCGGGAACAGGAAACCGCGCCTGAAAGACTCCACGTCGTCCTCGGTGACGGTAGTATTGCTTCGATCCGATTCAGTGGCGTGGTCCACTATTTCAACGTCGCCCGCGCAAGATTCGAGGCCTACGCCGAGTCTCCTCCCGCTGCCTCGGCGGGCAATCCATGTGGCCATTGCACCTTTTGCCGATGGGCAGCGACCTGCGAAGCGGATTGGGACGCGAACAACCATCTCAGTCTCGTTGCAGGTATGAGCCGGACGCAAGCCGAGGCAATGCGCGCTGTCGGGATCACGTCGCTCCTAGAGCTGTCCAATGTCGCCGCGGATGCTCGTGTGCCGGGCATCCAGCCGGCGGCGCTAGAGCGGTTGGCAGCGCAAGCGCGTCTGCAGGCGCACCAGCGTGCGACCGGGGAGCGCAGGACCGAGGTTTTGTCGGTTTCGCCCAATCGGGGCTTCGCCCGACTCCCTAAACCAGATGCGGGGGATATTTTCTTCGATATGGAAGGAGACCCACTGTTTGAAGGCGGTCTTGAATACCTCTTCGGGCTAGTCGTGACCGAAGCCGGAAAGGAGAGGTTCGTTCCCTTCTGGGCCCACGATCGTGAAGAGGAGAAACAGGCCTTCCAAAACACCGTCGACTTCATAACCGCGCGCCTCGCCGAGCACGCGGACGCACACATCTATCACTACGCGTCCTACGAGGAGTCCGCTCTAAAGCGACTGGCGATGTATCACGGCACGCGCGAAGCAGAGGTGGACGATTTGCTCCGGGGTGAGAAGCTCGTCGATCTATACAAGGTCGTCCGCGAAGCAATCCGGACTTCCGAGCCCCGCTATTCCATCAAGAACATGGAAGCCTTCTATCTCGAGGGCGGCCGCACGGGCGACGTCAAGACCGCTGGGGACAGTATCGTCATCTATGAACGCTGGCGGAGGCTTGGCGACGCCAAACTCCTGTCGGGCATTGCGGAATACAACGAGTTCGACTGCCACTCGACTCGGCTCTGCCGCGACTGGTTGATTTCGCTCCGGCCGGCAGGCTCCTCCTGGAAAGAGAAGCCCGAACCTAAGGTCACGGATCAAGCCAAGATCGAGGAACGCCGCGAGTCGGAGGAGAAGACTGCCCAGGTCACCGCCGCCCTACTCGATGGCATCGTCGACGATTGGCACTGGCACTCGATAGAGCCGATGCGGTGAGTGAGGCCAAGGCTCTGCGCAGCCTCCATCACAAGGTGCGCGCCCTCATCCCGCCCGATCGGGGGCGCAGACTGGATGCTGACGAGGAAGTCCTCCTTATCGCGATGGGACATGCGACGCGGCCGGGGCCGCGATCCACGACGAACACTGAAGTCGATAGCGCTATCTCGACCGCGCTGAAGGGGCCGTCCCATCTGAGACTGCTTTATCAAGGTCGCAAGGATCCGGCGCCTCAGGAACGGATAGTGGCGCCGCACGGCCTGTTGCTCGGCTTTCGAAGATATCTTGTCGCGCTGGACACCGCCAAGCCGGATAATGGCATGCGTCACTTCAGAGTCGAGGACATCCGTGAAGCAGAAGTGTTGAAGACCAGCTTTGAGGTCGATCCCGACTTCAGCCTCGAGGAGCACGCGACGCGAGGCTTCGGCTCCTATCATGACGATGATCAATATGAGGAAGTAGTGTGGCGGTTTTCCCCGACGGCCGCCGAGCGAGCCCGACGCTTCGTTTTCCATCCGAGGCAACGGTTCGAGGCTGAGGACGACGGCTCGCTCATTGTGACGTTCACGGCCTCGGGCCACCTCGAGATGTGTTGGCACCTATACGCCTGGGGCACCCACGTGGAGGTGCTTGCCCCGCCCAGGCTTGCTGACATGGTTAGGAACTTCCGGCGATCTGACTTTTTGTCGCTGCCTTGATACGCGCCGCCCTGTTTCGGCGGCGACCCCATCCAAAAAACAACAAACTCAACGCACTCACAGGGGGCGCCAGCTTGTGGCGCCCTCGCGTGCGAGGACGACATGGCAGGGCGAATCATCGGCTGCAGTTGGGAAAGGATCAAGAAATTGGCGAAGGGCAAAGGCGGCGGTCACTATCGGAGCGCGATCAGCGGACGGTTCGTCACGGCCAGGCATGGCAAGGCGAGCCCGCGGACCACGGTCCGTGAATCCTCGGGCAAGAGCGGCAGCTCTGGTCCCCATTATCGCAGCGCTATCTCGGGGCGCTACGTCACGACCAAGCACGGGAAAACGAGCCCCAACACGACGGTCAGGGAAAGCTGACTGGAGAATAAGAGCAAAGGACAAGGAAATGGCGAAGAGATATGTGACGCGGACCGGCAAGGATCGCGACGGAGACATCACCAGGCTGTGCCAGCCCGGCGCGCCTTGGTCGCCGCGGGAGAAGGCGGGCGCGATCAGCGATATCGAGCTGGGGCTGCACGAATATTGGGTCAACTGGACGAACAGTCCGGAGACCAAGATTCGAGTCGTGAATGGCCAGAATGGGAAATATCTGAGGACCGATCGGGATTCGACGTCGCGCAACAATTTGGACGACTTGCCCGACTGCTGAAGGCTCGGCACTTATCGCGAATGGCGGTGGCCGCTTACCGATGCGGTCTTCCGCCACAGTATCTGGCTGCTCCATCATGCTCGCCTAGGTTGCCTTGAACCAGATGGGCAGGCGAAGACGACCACGAGGGACGGCCGGAATTCGCGCAGTCTGCGCGCGGCTTTTGGGATATCAGTCGGAGTCTGCGAGTACCGAGGAGGCTATTGAAGCCAGTGTAGCGTCGCCGGATGTCGCCCACATCGTCAGTTGGTTCCTTCCACCGGGCTGGTGCGAGATCGCGCGTACCGCTGAAGCCCGCAGGAACGGGGGGGCGGTCCTATCCTCCGCGAGAGACCGCAGAGCACCGACTGCCTCGGCAACGCGGAACCCGGACAGCATCTCAATCGCAACCTCGCGATGCTCTACCGAAACCGTATCCGATAGTATGGCTTGGGCGAGTAATGACACTGCCCATGTCTCGGGCAGGTTCTCGTAGAGCACCTGGAGCGATGAACGCTGAAGGAGCATGTCGCGGCTTGTAAGGTGCGCGGCGGCCCATGCCCGCAGGCTGGCCGTGCTTTGGCCAGCGTCGATCAGGGAGCTTATCGCTGCGAGTCGTCCGGCTGGTCGAATATCCACGACCCCATAGCCTCCGCTCACTGCAATATGCTGAATGCTGTCGTTCGTTCCGATCGCGTTGGCAGTAGCGGCGTCGATTTCCATCAGAAAAACAATTGCGTGGCTGGATGCCCCTGGGGCCACCGGCAAGTAGGAATGGACCAAAAAGGGCACTCGGGATTGGGCTAGGCTGGGCCCCTTCAAGGCCGATCGAACGGAAACCGCGTGCAGGGCATAACTATCGTCCGCCGATCCCAGCATAGCTGGCAGAGCGCTCGCTACAGGCCCCCGCACAATGAGGTCAGAATTCGCAATCAGGTGCGGCAGGGTATCGGCGCCGAAGGGTAGGTCAGTGGCACTGCCGGCCCAAGGCGTCAGGAGAGCGGCGATGGCGAGGACGAGTCGGTACATCACGGACTTCCCCCGGGGTGAACGATATCCAAATAAGATCTGCCGAAGGGTTCCCAAATGGAGGGTCTGCGCGTGGCTGCCCGGCTGTCCTCGTTCGGCTCGGCGATCCGAAATCTATTAAAGGTCTTGGGTCCCGGATCCATGATGTGGCGGCCATGATCGAAGCGATTCGCAAGCGGCTGGTTGACATCATAGCTTTGGCAGTTGTGACCGCCGTTGCAGCCTCTCATCCAGCTGCACACTGTGAGGCCTAGCGAGTGGCCTGTCTCGTGGGTTGACGTACGACCTAGCGCCTGGCTGACGTCCTCGATCCGCGTTTCGAGGTTGTCCGTTCTTAGCATCGGCCTCCAGCCCGAAAACTGGTTCACCATACCGCGCCGATAGGTGCCGACGTGGACAATGCTGATCTGTTCCGGCGTGTCGCTTCCGCAATCGCCGGGTGAATGCCCGAAGCTGGAGTTGGAGATTGCCCTCAGGCGAACAGTATGGACGCCCAGACCTGACGTTGTGACAAGTTGGACACCAAACGGCTGATATCTCTCGGCATAAATCTGTTGCGTGCGGGCTCTGACGCGAGTGACAAAGGTGTCCAACTGGGTGTCTGTTGGAGTAGGCGTTAGAGTGCCGCGCGCAATCTTCCGAAGTTCCTCGTCCACGGCGGGATCCCACAGAAAGAACACCCGCTGCACACCCTGGGACGATAGCGGAGAACTCCGAACAGCCAAAGAGCGCGCAGTTGCTGTTCCGGCCTGTGCGCGAACGACATTATCCCCCTTGGCAAGACTGACGCCGCTTACCGTCCAGTTGCCGCCCGCGGCCGTCCCAGACTTGGTAACCTTGTTCACAGTAACTGAGACCTTTGTGCCGTTCGGTACGCCGGTTCCGCTTACGTCTGCCTTCGAACCGTTGACCACGGTGTCGTTTGGGGGTCGCGATATGGTGAGTTGTGCTGCGGCGAAAGCGGGGATGCCGACAGCCACTGCCAGGAAGAAGGTCAAGCGCATCGCGAACCTCCGAATCAGGGCGCGGGGGTGTGCGTCGGAACCATGATCGCGCATCGGACCCTAAACCTTTTCTCTTGGTCTTGGTAGCGGCCTGTTGAGCAACGTCTCGCAGTGGGGACGGGGGAAATGGTTTGTCCACACGGATCAATCCACGGTCAAACACTCTGCAAACTCAACCTATTTACTCTCTGAGAGCTAATCAGGGCGGTAGGTATTATGCTCGCCATTTTGCATGGCCATCGCCAACCTCAGAACATATTTGACGAGCCGTACATGTTACTCCCCACGCGGCCTGTTGCTGGATCACTTCGGGCAAATTGTCCTTGGCAGGCGACTCGGAACAAAGTAAGATTCTTGTCCATATGAGGAGCGGAATATGGTCGATGTACGGGGCGGCGAGGCCGCCAAATCCGTAGGCATCTGGATTCGGGTCTCGACCGAGGATCAGGTGAGGGGAGAAAGCCCCGAACACCACGAAAAGCGCGCCCGGGCGTATGCCGAAGCCAAGGGCTGGCACGTGGCCCAGGTGTACCGGCTCGAAGCCGTAAGCGGCAAGGCGGTCATGGGGCACAAGGAAGCCCAGCGGATGCTTGCTGACGTTCGCTCGGGCGCCATCACCGGGCTCGTATTCTCGAAGCTTGCGCGGCTCGCCCGCAACACCAAAGAGCTCCTCGAATTCGCGGAGATATTTCGAGCTTCAGGGGCCGACCTCGTCTCGCTCCAAGAGGCGATCGACACGAGCTCGCCCGCCGGCCGCCTATTCTTCACCATGATCGCCGCGATGGCGCAGTGGGAGCGCGAGGAGATCGCCGAGCGGGTCCAGGCGTCCGTTCCTATCCGCGCGAAGCTGGGGAAGCCCATCGGCGGAGCGGCCCCTTTTGGGTACCGTTGGCGCGACAAGAAGCTCGAACCCGATCCCGAGGAGGCGCCTATGCGCGCCCTTATGTATGAGCTTTTCGACGAGCATCGCCGGAAGAAGACCGTCGCGCGCATCCTGAACGAGCGCGGGTACCGCACCCGGAACGGCTCGCCCTTCTCGAACACCACGATCGCGCGGCTCTTGCGCGACCCAACCGCCAAAGGCCTCCACCGCGCAAACTACACCCGCACGAACGACCGTACCAAAAGCTGGGAACTGAAGCCCGAGAGCGAGTGGGTCCTTACTCCCGTTGAGGCGATTGTCCCCGAGGATCTCTGGGCGCGTTGCAATGCCATTCTCGACGGGAACGCCGAGCGCCGGCGCCCCGCGCGCCGCCCCGTCCACCTTTTCGCGGGCTTCGCGTACTGTCACTGCGGCGGAAAGATGTACGTCTGGAGCAACTCGCCGAAGTACATCTGCACCGCGTGCAGGAATAAGATACCGATCAGGGACCTCGAGGCCGTGTACCGGGACCAGCTCCGGCACTTCCTTCTGTCGCCCGCGGAACTGGACGCCCACCGGAAGGCTGCCGACGGCGAGATGATCGAGCTTGAGCGCCTCATTGCCTCAACGGAAACCGAACTCCGCAAGCTCGAAACCGAGGACGAGCGCCTCTATCAACTCTACCTCGCCGATAGCCTCTCGAAGGAAGACTTCGGTAGAAGGCACCGGCCCCTCTCCGAACGCCGCAGCCAGCTTGAGGACGAGCTTCCGCGCCTCCAGGCCCGCCTTGACGTCCTCAAGATCGGCACCGCTTCTCAGGCCGAGGCGGTCGAGGAAGCACGGGACCTCTCGTCCCATTGGGACGATCTGCCGCTTGAGGACAAGCGGCAGATCGTCGAAGCCATCACCGACCGCATCATCGTCGGCCGCGACGACGTCGAGATAAGGCTCCTCCACATCCCTTTCGTAACTAGCGCTGACAAGGCAACGCGACCATGCCGCTGCGGCCATTTGGGCGATCCCGCTTTGGCCTGCGCCCGCGCGCCGCGCTGCGCCGCCGACTATCAGGCCAAGGTGTCGGGGCCGCTGCTCGACCGGATCGACATCCATGTCGAGGTCGCCGCCGTCGCCGCCGCCGATCTCGTCCTGCCGCCCCCTAGCGAGGGCTCGGCCGAGGTGGCCCGGCGCGTCGCGCGGGCCCGCGCCGTCCAGACCCGGCGCTACGAGACTCACGGCATCCGCACCAACGCCGAGGCCGACGGCGAGCTGCTCGACACGGTCGCCACGCCGGAGGAGCCGGGCCGCCGATTATTGGCGCAGGCCGCCGAGGCGATGCGCCTCTCGGCGCGCGGCTACCACCGAGTCATGCGCGTGGCGCGCACGATCGCGGATCTGGCGGGGAGCGAGACGGTGGGGCGGGTGCACGTCGCGGAGGCGCTCAGCTATCGGAGAACGGCGCCGCGTAACTGAGGAATCACGAGCCGCGATAGACGCGGACGCCGTTCTGGACCGTGACCCGCGGGGCGCGGCGGACCGGCGCGGCGGCGGGTTGCGGGCGGGCGGCGCGGGAGCCGGCCGCGGGGCGCTGGCCGACCGTTCGGAAGACCACCGGCCGCTCGACGACCGGGATTTCGAGGACGGCCTGCTCGTAGCGCGCCCGCGTGGCGCGCCCGCTTTGCCGGGCTTCCCCACGAGGAGCCTCGTAATAGGGTCGGGGCGCGGGCTCCGGCTCGTCCTCGGACGGAGTCTGGCTGAACGATTCGACCGTGCCGCTGCCCGGGCGGCGGTAGAAGACGTGCGCGCCGACGACCGCCTGCTGCATCAGGCTCGGCGCCCAATAGGGGCGGATCGCGGTGGTATGATAGTTGAGCGCGAGGCCGACGGGGCGGTAGACGCTGCCGCGGAGCGCCGCCGCGGCGATCCGCTGGGCGCGGTCCCAGGCATAAGGCTCGATCGCCCCGCTTATCGATCCGTCGCAGGTGAAGGTGAACTGGCAGCCGGTGACGCGTTCCGAGCCCTGATAGACGACGCCGCAGACGCTGTTCGGGTAAGAGGGGTGGCGGACGCGGTTCAGCACGACCTGAGCGACGGCGCGCTGCCCGTCCTCGGATTGGCTGCGCGCTTCGTAATAGACCGCTTCGGCAAGGCATTGCAGCGAGCGCTCGAAGGCCGCCCCATCGCGGCTCGCCGTGAACGGCTCGGCCGCCTCGGACGCGATCGCCGGCGCCGCCGCCGCAAGGGCCGAGAGCAAAGCGACGCCCGACGAGAAAGTGATACGCATGCAGAACCCCGACCCGCTGATCGGTACCGGCTCTAGCGGCGGTCGGTTGGCAACCGGTTAATGGCGGAACGGCCTGTCGCACCAGCAGAGGCGATCCGCCTGTGGGCGCGCACGGCAGCGACAGGTTTCGCTCATCCTGAGTAGGGACCGAGCTTGTCGAGGGCCCGTATCGAAGGACGTCCGGGACCCGAAGCGCCCTTCGATACGCCGGTTCGACAAGCTCACCGGCTACTCAGGATGAGCGGATGGGTGCGAGGTCAATGGCAATGACCGGCGGCATGCCCTTGCGCGGCGCGGGCGCGCGGCCGAACATTATTGGGCGTTGGATTCGACGGGCGCGGGGGCGCTCGGCGTCTCGATCTTGACGTCGGGGAGCTCGACCTTGGGGGCGTCGACGTTGACGTTGATGTCGACCTCGTCGGCGGCGCGCTGCAGATAGCCGCCGAAGAAGAGGAACAGGCCGACCACGACCACCAGCAAGACCAGCACCACGGCGATCGTGCCGCCGCCGCCGCCGCCGCGCTCGCCGGTCTGGATGATCGTCGTCTCGCGCTCGACCTCGACCGGCCGTTCCCTCTCATCCATGACGCCTACTCCGATTGTTGCGCAGCCAGAACGCGGGCGCGGAGACGGCGGTTCCGGGCATAGGTGGTTAATCCCGGCTGGACAGGGGGAAAGAGGGTCTTATTGATTCCGGCTTCACCAAGAAGGGATCGTCATGACGCAGGAAGCCAGCTCCGCCACCGACCGCCGCACCCTGCTCAAGGGCGCCGCCGCCTCGGCCGCCTTGTTCGCGCCCGGCGCGGCGCTCGCGCAAGGGCGCCGCGACGGCGACCGCGAGGCGATCAGCCGCGCCGTCGACGCCGGCTTCGAAGATTCGGTGCGCCGCATCCAGCAATGGATCGCGCTCCCCACCATCGCCGCCGAGCGGCTCAACGTGCCCGAGGGCGCCGATTACATGGCGCGGCTCGCCACCGAGGCCGGCTTCAGCGGAGTCCGCAAGGTGCCCACGGGCGGCGTGCCGGCGGTGTTCGGCGTGCTCGACGCCGGCGCGGCGCGCACCGTCGGCATCTATTTCATGTACGACGTCAAGCAATACGACCCCGCGGAATGGACCTCGCCACCACTCGAGGCGCGGCTCTTCGATCACCCGCTCGGCCGCGCGATGCGCGGCCGCGGCGCGACCAACCAGAAGGGGCCGGAAGGCGCCTTTCTCGCCGCCCTCCACGCCTTCAGGGCGGCGAACAGGAGGCTGCCGGTCAACCTCGTCCTGCTCGCCGAGGGCGAGGAGGAGATCGGCTCGACCAACTTCGTCAACGTCTTCCGCGACGCCGAATTGCTCGCCGCGATGCGCCGCGCCGACGGCGTGATCATCCCGATGAACGGCCAGGCGCCGAACGGCAACGCCAACATCGCTTTGGGCTCGAAGGGGATCATCGAGCTCGAGCTGGTCGCTTCGGGCGAGCGCTGGGGCAGGGGACCGGCGCGCGACATCCATTCCAGCCTCAAGGCGCAGGTCGACAGCCCGCTCTGGCACCTCGTCGAGGCGCTGAAGACGCTCACCACCGACCATGGCAACACGCCGGCGATCGACGGCTGGTTCGAGCATGTCCGGCCGATGACGGCGCGCGAGCGGGCTTTGATCGCCGAGGCGGCGCGGACGCGCAGCGAGGCGGAGGCCAAGCGCGCGCTCGGCGTGCCGCGCTGGATCGACGATCTGCCGTGGCGCGAATCGCTGGAGCGGCTCGCCTCGCAGCCGACGGTCAATATCGAGGGCCTGGTCGGCGGCTATACCGGCCCCGGCGGCAAGACGGTGCTGCCGGCGCGGGGCGTCGCCAAGCTCGATTTGCGGCTCGTGCCCAACATGACGGTCGCCGATTGCCTGCCCAAGCTGCGCCGCCATCTCGCCCAAAACGGCTTCGGCGACATCGAGGTCAACATGTCGGGCGGCTACGATCCGACCGAGACCGCCGAGGACAGCAGCATCATCCGCGCCCAGCAGGCGGTGTTCACCCGCAGCAACATCCCCTTTTCGCTGTTCCCGCGCAACGCCGGCTCGTGGCCGGGCGTCGTCTTCACCGGCGATCCGCTGCGCAAGCCCGCCGGCCAGTTCGGCCTCGGCCACGGCAGCGGCGCCCACGCCCCCGACGAATATATGATCATCGAAAGCCGAACCCCGGGCGTCGCGGGCCTGCGCGAAGCGTCGATGGGCTATGTCGACTTCCTCTACGAAATGGCGACGATCTGACAGGCCGACCGGCGCGAAGTTCACGGCTGCACAGAATTCGGCGAAATTTTGGAGGGCTGCGCGTGCGAGAACTCGCTCAGGGGGGTCATATTCTCTCCCGGATCCCCGCCGCGGCGGTCCCTCCTTCAGCCCCAAAACCGGGGACAGTCCCTGACAGGGAAGGGGGGACAGTCCCCCAGCGAAGGGGGACAGTCCCCGAAACAAGGGACAGTCCCCTATTACGTGCTTGCCGCGGGCGGTGGCGGCACCGCGATAAATAGGGGACTGTCCCCTGTTACCCGGCCTTCGCCGGGATGACGGTTATCGGTTCGCCGGCCGGTCAGGGCGCCGGGGCCGCCGCCCCCGGCAGCGCCACCGTCTCGTCGGGCGAGGGCGGCGGGGCGCGGCCGGGCCAGGGGCCGGCGCGGACGAAGGCGTCGATCGCGGCCCGGGCGTCGACCGCGACCGGGGCGGTGATCCGGTATTTGACCTGCCAGTCGCCGCCGACATAGCAATAGAGGCGCGCCTCCGAGCGGACGTCCTGGACTCCGGAATCGAAGCGGGTGCGGAATTCGTAGACCGAGCGGTGGCCGAGCCGCGGCTCGGTGCCGGGGACGGCCGGCGGGCTGCCGCGCTCGATCAGCCGAGCGCCCTGATTGTGCCGGACGATGGCCTGCTCCGCGGCCTCGAAGTCGCGGGCGCAGAGCGTCGCGCGCGCCACCTCGCCGGTCTCCTTCGCGCCCGGCGCGGCGGCGACGCTCGGGGCCGGATAAACGTAGACGCTGATCAGCAGCCGGCCCTCGGGCCGGACCAGATTGTAGCTGGCGCTGATGTCGCGGCCCTCGGCATCGTAGCGGGTGACGTTGGCGCGGCGGAAGTCGCCGACCCGTTCGGGAAAGCCGGTTCGCGCGGCGGCGTGGTCGACGGTGCCGGGCGTGTCGATCCGCTGCTGCGCGGTCGCCGCCGCCAAAGGCGCGGCGAGCAGGGCCGCGGCAATCGGGACCATCGCCTTCATCTTTGTCCTCCTCGATCCCACCACTCTGCCCGAGCGGCGGGCAAATGCAACCGGGGTCAGTCCCTCCTCAGGATGAGCGAAAAAGACCCGATGGGACGCGGTCCGACTTCACTCTAGACCGCCGCGCGGGCAACCGCGGCGGCGAAGGCGCGGCCGCCGCCGGGGTCGTGCTCGAGATAGAGATCGGGCTCGACCAGCTCCAGCTCCATCAGCGCCGGCGCGCCGGCGAGGCCGCGGACGAGGTCGACGCGGGCGTAGAGCAGATCCTCGTCGACCGCGGCGAGGATCGAGTCGGCCGCTTCGCGCTCGTCCGCCGCGGGCGCGTGGGGGGTGATGATGCCGGCATATTCGGGCTGGACGCGGAAGTCGCCGGGCTGGGGACGCTTGCGGATGGCGTGGCTGAACGCGCCGCCGAGATAGATGAGCGAGATCTCGCCGTCGCTCTCGATCGAGGGCAGGAAGGGCTGGATCAGGGCCGGGCCGGCGGGGCCGCCGTCGAGCGGCGCGCCGGGCGACCAGCGGATCGTCTGCCAGGCCGAGGCCGAGACCTGCGGCTTGGCGATCAGCCTCTCCGTGCCGAAGGCCGCGGCCGCGTCGTGGAGCGCCGTTTCGCTCAGCCGGTCGAGATAGAGCGTCGGCACGACCGGGGCGCCGCTTCCGGCGAGGCGGCCGAGATAGAGCTTGTCGGCGTTCCAGCGCAGCACGCTGCCGGGATTTTGCAGGCGCAGGCCGCGCCCGTCCCAATCGGCGACCGCGTCCTGCCATTGCGCGCCGGCGCGGTGATAGCCCCAGGCGAGCAACGGCAATACGAGGTCGAATCGCTCGAAATCGGCGGACTCGACCCAGCTCCGGCCCTCGACGTCGAGGCCGGCGCGGGCCAGCGGCTTGATATGCTCCGCCAGCACGTCGCGCCAGCGGGTCCGATATCCTTCGTCCGCCGGATCGGGCGTCAGGATCGCGATCCGGGCATTCATTATTCGGGCAGGAAGTCCGGCACGGAGAGGTAGCGCTCGCCGCTGTCATAGTTGAAGCCGAGGATGCGCTTGCCCGCGTCAAGCTCGGCCAGCTTCTGCTTGATCGCCTGCAGCGTCGCGCCCGAGCTGATGCCGACCAATATGCCCTCTTCGCGGGCGGCGCGGCGCGCCATCTCCTTGGCGTCGGCCGGGTCGACCTGGATGATGCCGTCGAGAAGGCTGGTGTCGAGGATGGCGGGGACGAAGCCGGCGCCGATGCCCTGGATCGGGTGCGGGCCGGGGTCGCCGCCGGAGAGGACGGGGGACAAAGTGGGCTCGACCGCGAACAGCTGGAGGCCGGGCCATTCGCCCTTCAGAACCTCGGCGCAGGCGGTGATGTGGCCGCCGGTGCCGACGCCGGTGATCAGCACGTCGATCGGCGCGTCGCCGAAGTCGGCGAGGATTTCCCGCGCGGTGGTGCGGCGGTGGACCTCGACATTGGCCGGGTTCTCGAACTGGTTCGGCATCCAGCCGCCGGGCGTTTCGGCGATCAATTCCTCGGCGCGGGCGATCGCGCCCTTCATGCCCTTCTCGCGCGGCGTGAGATCGAAGGTCGCGCCGTAGGCGAGCATCAGCCGGCGGCGCTCGAGGCTCATGCTTTCGGGCATGACCAGGACGAGCTTATAGCCCTTGACCGCCGCGACCATGGCGAGGCCGATGCCGGTATTGCCCGAGGTCGGCTCGATGATCGTGCCGCCGGGCTGGAGCGCGCCAGAGCGTTCGGCGTCCTCGACCATGGAGAGCGCGATCCTGTCCTTGATCGAGGCGCCGGGATTGGCGCGCTCCTGCTTGATCCAGACCTCCGCGTCGCCGAACAGCCGGCCCATTCGGACATGCGGCGTGTTGCCGATCGTCTCTAATATATTCGCGGCCTTCATGGCTGGTCTCCTTGGCTGAATTGGGTAGGCTGGCGCAATGTCACGAACCTATCTCGCTGTCCCGGGCGCCCTGACGGACTCCGAATGCGACGCGGCCATCGCGTTGGCGGACGGGGGCCGCACGGCGCGAGGGCCGGTCTATGGCGGCGCCGGCTATCATGTCGATCCCGATGTGCGCGACGTCCAGTCGACTTTGGTGGCGCGCGCCGACGCGACATGGCTGTTCGCGCGCCTCGATTCGCTGTTCGCCGCGGCGGCGGCGCCGTTCGGCCTTCCGGTCGGCCCGATCGGCGAGGAGATCCAGGTGCTGCGCTACGACGAAGGGGGCCATTTCCGGACCTGGCACAGCGACGCCGGGCTCGACGGAGTCGAGCGGCGGCGAATCTCGATGTCGGTCGAGCTCTCCGAACGGGGCGATTATGACGGCGGCGAATTGGAAGTCGTGCCCGACCTGGTCGGACGGGCGCGGACGCTGCCGCGCGGCTCCGCCCAGATCTTTCCGTCGCGCGCGCTGCACCGGGTGACGCCGGTCGTCCGCGGCACGCGCTGGGCGCTGGTCGCCTGGACCGGCGCGCCGGCGGGCTGAGCCGGTCATGCCGGGCCGCTTTCCGCTTTGGGATTGAGGCCCGCGGCGAGCGGCGGCGCCTCGACGCCGGGGCGGCCCTTGCCCGCGGCTTCGGCGAGGAGCTCGGGCTCGGGCGTGACGAAGCGATCGGCCTTGCGCAGGGACGGGAAGGCCCAGGCGCAGAGGCCGGTGACCGCGACCGCGAGCGCGCCGCCGCCGACCACCGCCACCACCGGCCCGACCACCGCGCCGGTGAGGCCGGCGCGGAACTCGCCGAGCTCGTTGGACGCCGAGATGAACAGCCCCGAGACGGCGGAGACGCGGCCGCGCATCGCGTCGGGGGTATGGAGCTGGATCAGCGAGGCGCGGACGTAGACGCTGATCATGTCCGACGCGCCGAGCACCAACAAGGCGGCGAGCGACAGCCACATCCAGCGGCTCATCCCGAACACCATCGTCGCGGCTCCGAAGATCGCGACGCAGGCGAACATCTTGACTCCGACATGGCGCTTGAGCGGATGGCGGGCGAGGATCAGGGCGGTCAGCGCGGCGCCGACCGCCGGCGCCGCCCGAAGCGCGCCGAGCCCTTCCGAGCCGACATGGAGGATGTCGCGCGCGTAGACGGGCAGCATCGCGGTCGCCCCGCCGAGCAGCACCGCGAACAGATCGAGGCTGATCGCGCCGAGCACGATCTTATTGTCGCGGACATAAGCGAGGCCCTCGATCACCGCGCGCAACGGGTGCGATTCGCCGGCATTGCCTCTGGGGATCGGGCGGATCAGCAGCATCGCGCCGAGCGAGACGGCGTAGAGCGTCGCCGAGGCCTCGTAGGGCAGGCCGGTGGAGATCGCATAGGCGCCGCCGCCGATCAGCGGCCCGGCGACCATCCCCACCTGCCAGGCGATCGAATTCAAGGCGATCGCGCTCGGCAGGATCGCCGCCGGCACCAGATTGGGCGCGATCGACCCCAGAGCCGGCATCGCGAAGGCGCGGCCGATGCCGAGCAGCACGGCGACAGCGAACAAGGGGATGAGCGACATCGCGTCGAGCCAGACCAAAGCGGCGAGCGCGGCGGCGGCGAGCATCTCCATCGCCAGGCTGAGCCTGACGATCCAGCGCCGGTCGACCCGGTCGGCGACATAGCCGGCGACGAGCGTCAGCAGGAACAGAGGCAGGAATTGGGCGAGCCCGATCATGCCGAGCCAGAAGCTCGCCTCGTGGATGGTCATCGTCTGGCGGGCGATGTCGTAGACGTGGATGCCGATCACGACGACCAGCATCGTGTTGGCGATCGTGCTCGTCAGCCGCGCCGCCCAGAAGGCGCGATAGTCGCGGTAGCGGAAGGGCGAGACCTCGGACATTGAAGGAGGCAGTTAGGCCGGTCGGGCGGCCGCTTCAACGGCGCGCGTGGCGAAAGCGCTCGGCTGGCCGCGCCGGAGCCCGCCGCGCATCAAAAATTCGCGAGAGCCGCGAATCCTGGGAGAATTGTGCGCGCGAGGCCGGGCCGGCGCCCCGCGTCCGCGCGACACAAGGATTTGCCGCTCCTCGAAAACGAGATAGTGTCCCTTTTTCGTCACCGGGGGAGGGCAAGATGCCTAGCGAAGCGTCCAATGATGTGTTCGAACGGGTCAGGGATGAATATATGCCCGCCGTTTATGACGAAATCCGCCTGCTGGCGCAGCGGAAATGCGGCGGCGGCGAGCTTCGGCCGCTCGACGTGTTCCGCGCCTTCGAAGAGTATTTTTCCGGCCTGCCGCGCGGCGCCCGGCCGCAGTCGTCCGCCTTCGTCCAGGAGAACATCTTCCTGTTCTCCGCTTTGTTCCTGACCGTCGTCTTCGGCCTGTTCGGCCTCTATCACGGCGACGAGGACGAAGTGTCGAGCTTCCTCGACATCGCCAAGATCTTCGCCGGCGCCGTGGTCGGCGGCGCGGCGGGAAGCACGGTCGCGTCGATGGCGCGGCGCAGGAGCGGCGGCTCGGCGCCGAAATAGGGAGACGGAGCTCGGGCGCCGCTGAGTGTCCGCGTTCGGCGGCGCGCCCGGGTCGGGCGTGGCCGGCTCACGCGCGAAGTGGACGAAATGGACGCCATAGAGCCTTTTTCGCCTCCCGAAGTGGACGAAGTGGACGCCTGGAAGCGCCCTGGCCGCACCCGAAGTGGACGAAATGGACGCCTGGAAGCGTTTTTTACGCTCCCGAAGTGGACGAAATGGACGCCTGGAAGCTTTTTTACGCTCCCGAAGTGGACGAAGTGGACGCCTGGAAGCATCTTTCCGCCGCCCGAAGTGGACGAAGTGGACAAAATGGACGCTTCGGCGCCGTCTTCACGCGAGCATGGAGCGGCGGCAATTATCCGTGGGCGCGCGCAGGCGCGCCACGGTCTGGATCAATCGGCGGACGATATCAAAGAGCGGTGCGGAACGCCGGACTGCCTCGGCAGTGGCCGGAGGCGAGCGAAGCGCCGCGACTCGGAAGCATAGCAGAATTGTTCATGCTATGTAAGCTTAATGTAGGTGGAATGTTCTAACGGGCGGGAGGACGTTGCCTCAGGCGATTGCGGCCGCCAGCGCCCGGATCAGGTCGCCGCCTTTGCCGCGCCAGGCGCTGCCGTGCATGCAGGCGAGAGTCTCCGGCTCGGTCGCGGCGATCTTCGCCAGGATATCGCCCGTGTCTGGGGCGTGCGAATAATAGTCCATCGGCCCGCGGAACTCCTCGCTCGGAGTCAATATGTCGCTTTCGACGAGCGGATCGGCGCCGGTGCCCGGCTGGGTGAGGAGGTCGCCGCAGAACAGGGTGCGGGTTCTCTCCTCATAGAGATAGCCGCAGTCCCAGCCGTGCGGCACGTGCGGCGCGTCGAGCCAGCGGATGATGCGGCCGCCGAGATCGACCGTCTCGCCGTCGGCGAGCCCGCGCGGCGGCCGGTCGGCGAGGTCGCCGATCGACACCAGGGCGGCGATCGCGCCGCACAAGGGCGCGGCCTGGGGAGCGGCCTCCAGCCAGAGGTTGAGCGCGCCGCACTCGTCCGCCTCGACATGACTGAACGCGATATGGCGCAGCCGCTCGACGGGGATGACGGCGGCGACGGCGTCGCGCACGTGCGGGAAGAGGCCGCGCAGGCCGGTATGGAAGAGCAGGGGCTCGTCGGCGAGCAGCAGATACTGGTTGAACGAGAATTCCTGTCCCGGGATCGGTAGCGGCGTGTTGATCCGGTAGAGGCCGTCGCCGACCTCGCAGATGTTGGTCCCGGTTTCGGCATTGGTGACGAGCATCGAAAATCTCCTTCCCGCGGCCGCGCGCATTAGCGCCAGGGTTGCGGGCCGGCGCCCGGCCGTCGACGAAACTGGCGGATGATGCGGCGAAGCGGCCGGACGGCGGCCGTCAGGCGGGGTTGACGAAGCTGTCGGGCACGCGCTTGCGCTCCGCTTTCTCGAAGTCGATCTCGAGCTTGTTGCCTTCGATCTCGGCGAACTGGCATGTACAGTGCGGGATGACCCAAGGAGTAGTCGGTGCTGATGGCCGGCAAAAATGCTACGAGGAAAAGCGCGGATCTCGACTGACCCTCGCAATCGGGCGAATCGAGATCTAGAACGCCGCCTCGGGTCGTCATTTTCTTCGCAGTTGTCGCAATCGAACAGGTCGGCTTATAGCTCGTGAACGCGCGAGGTTACACTAGGGGGACAGGATGTCCGGCTATCGGGTGTTATATGCGTACGGCTCCGGTGATCATCTGACTCAGATTCAGCAACAAATGGAGGAGACCGACTCCATCGGGGAATACGCGAGTTTCCGATTCCCGAACTGTGCCACCATCCCTTTGTTTTTGATTCCCATCGACTTGAACAGTCTAGATAGCGCCAAAAAATTCCACAATATCTGCGGCGCTGTTAGACAGGACCTAACGATATTCACGGGCTTGGGGTCTGTTCCGGACGACCTGTTCCTCGAGGGTCCAAACGTGCACCTTTGCTCCCAGATCCGCTGGTCGGAGTTTATCCGTGAAGACGATGGGAGCGTCTTCCCGACGGCGGACGACCTTGAGGAAATCGGCAAGAGCAAGCGAGCCGGCATTGAGGAATATGCGAATTCTTCGGAATGGCGCGACTGGTACCGAGGCCTTCAACACAACGAGAATCCTGCTCATTGCTGGACTGAGGCGTTGCTGATCCCAAAAGAGCTTCTTCAGCGCGTCCCAAGGATGTTGCGCGAATGGCCCGGTGTCGGAGTCGTCGACCTGCGCCCTGCGGCATATCCCGATCTTAAGCTATTCCAGGAGTGGTCAGCCACAGCCCTGTTCTCGCCGACCCGCAGATGGGCAGCGGAGGAGACGGAGGGCGATCATGATCATGAGCTATCCGCGACGGCCGCGATCGACGCTGTGTTGGCCCTTACGAACTACATTGCGTTCAAGGACGCCGAAGCTATCGCGTGCGGGCCCACGGCGCCGTCCGGGGGTTCTTCTCATCGCGCCGGTGGCGATGTTTGCGGCGAGATTGTGTTCTCCGGCGACAACGCGAAGCGGCGCGTCAAGGAATTACGCTTCATCGGGAAGCATCTTCCCCATGCATCGATCAGAATCATGCGCATCGAGCGAGGGAGCGTGAGGCTGGAAGTCGAGATGAGCCGGACTGATGCCACGGTTCTTAGGGCCTTGATAAAGTCCGGAATTTATCGACACTTGGCTCACGACGTTTCCGGGCTCCGGCCTGGCCATGTCGAGATTGAAAGTTATCCATCCGCAATTTCGACAAGCGGACAACCGCTTTTCATTCTTGATTTTGCCGACGAGATCGAAAGCATCGGCGGAAGCGGAGATTTAGAGCGTTTGGAGCAGTTCGAGGATCGCTGGACCAGAAACCCCTTGCTTGCGCCCCTCGCCAAATTAGTAGCGAACTCAAAATCCCTATCATCCGAGTTCTCAAGATGTGGGTAAGTCCCGCGGCATGTCAGGATATGATCGATCGAATCGCTCAAGTTGATTTTTCGGAGGTCGTGAGATTACTTACGGAGATCCCGGGTGGATTCCGATATCCAATTTTGCAGGTCAGGGACGCGCTTTGCTTGTATAAACGCCTGCTGACCGTCAACGGGTTGCATTGGGGGTGCCGCGCGGTTCCCTCCCCCTCCATCGACGTGATCTGGCACGCTCATCTTCAGTTGACGGAAAAGTACGATGCGGACTGCCAGCATATGTTCGGCGCATTTCTGCATCATGACCCCCTGTTTGGCACTCGCGATCAGCCGGATCGGGAGAAGTATGCGCGGGCCAAGGAGTGGACCAAGGCGGCCATGCTCCATTATTTCGGCTTGTCTGGCGAGGACTACACGGCTCGTCTGTTGTTCACGCCTGTCGACGCGATGACTGCCTTGAGCAGAGGCAGGGCCAATGCCTGACATCGAAAACGGAATCGATTATCGGACCCGCGCCGACTCTTATAGCGACCGCTCGGTATGGGGCGTCATCGTTTTAAACGTTGCATCGCTCGTTTCAATTTCGAACATCGTCGCCAACTCGCCCCAGCCGGACCAATCCCTGTCCGCGCTACTCATCCCAAGCTGGTTGTTCGTTTTGGGCGCAGCGAGCGCTGGACTGGGATCGCTCCTACAATATCGCGCGCTTCGACGAGAGAGTCAGGCAGCGCGCCAAATGAGGGTGTACGTGGAAGCGGTCGAACTGGTGGTCTCCGCAGGCGACGAGGATCGGGACCACGCCTATCAAAAGGCGTGCGAAATCCTCTCTTGGGCCACTCCTCGCAGTTTACCGGCAGCGGGGATGCCGGAAGAGCGGTTTGACGCCTTGAGTGATGCCTTCCAGCTTCGTCACGAACAGGGATTGAGAAGGTCGCAAGTACTCGAAACCTTATCCGCAACGGCTCTATTTGGCGGAATTGTCCTGTTCCTCCTCGCTTTTGCGACTATTACATGGGGAACCCTCCACGGCGTCCGCTTGGTGAACGAGACGGTCGGGAATGTGCCGCCTGCGGCAGGCTCGGTAGCGACCGCTAGTCGATCGACCGCGGTATTATCCAATAAGGGGAGTTCCGACGAACCCAAGTCTCGCAAGGTCGAATCGTCCCCGCCCCCATCGACGGCCGCCTCGCACCAATAATGTGACGTGAGCGGACACGGCGCCTAGGATTCTCCGCTGATGCTGACGAAACTATCGAGCACCCGCTTCCTCCCGGCCTTCTCGAAGTCGATTTCGAGCTTGTTGCCCTCGATTTCGGCCACGATGCCGTAGCCGAACTTCGAATGGAAGACGCGCTGCCCAAGGGCGATGTCCCCCCGCCCGGGATTGCCGAGGCTGACCGCGCTCGCCTTGACTTCGAGCACGCGTGCCGGGGTGGGCTCGAAGCGGCCGCCGAGCGCGGCGCGCTGCCAGCCGGGGCCGCGGCCGGCGCCGCGGGCGACGTCGGCGAAGGGGTCGGCGCGTTCGGACCAGTTGGCGCGCCACAAAGAGGCGCCGCCGCTCATCGTGGTTTCGGATTCGATGTGGGCTTCCGGCAATTCGGTGACGAAGCGGCTCGGGATGCTGCTCGTCCACTGGCCGTAGATTCGGCGGTTGGCGGCGTGGAGGATGATGCAGCGGCGGCGGGCGCGGGTGATCGCGACGTAGGCGAGGCGGCGTTCCTCCTCGAGCGACGCGTTGCCGCCTTCGTCGAGCGCGCGCTGCGAGGGGAAGACGCCTTCCTCCCAGCCGGCGAGGAAGACGGTGTCGAATTCGAGCCCCTTGGCGGCGTGGATGGTCATGATCGTGACCTTGTCGGCCTCGCGGTCGGCGTCGTTGTCCATGACCAGGCTGACATGTTCGAGGAAGGCGCCGAGCGTCTCATATTCCTCCATCGCGCGGGCGAGCTCGGCGAGATTTTCGAGCCGGCCGGCGCTTTCCGCCGAGCGGTCGGCCTGGAGCATCGCGCTATAGCCCGATTCGTCGAGCACGAGCCGGGCGAGCTCGGGGTGGGGCAATTCATCGAGCTTCGAGCGCCAGCGGGCGAAATCGCCGACCAGGTTGCCGAGCGCGCGCCGCGCCTGCGCGGTCAGCTCGTCGGTGTCGAGGATGCGGGCGGCGGCAAGCGACAGCGGAATGGCTTCGGCGCGGGCGAGCTGGTGAAGCTTCGCCACCGCCTTGTCGCCGAGGCCGCGCTTGGGGGTGTTGACGATCCGTTCGAAAGCGAGGTCGTCGGCCGGCTGGGCGATGACGCGCAGATAAGCGAGCGCGTCCCTGATCTCGGCGCGCTCGTAGAAGCGGAAGCCGCCGACGATCCGGTACGGCATGCCGATGGCGATGAACCGGTCCTCGAACTCGCGGGTCTGGAACTGGGCGCGGACCAGGATCGCGGCATCGTCGAGCCGGCCGCCGCGATGCTGGATCGTCTCCAGCTCCTCGCCGACCCGGCGCGCCTCCTCGGGCCCGTCCCAGATGCCGATCACCTGGACCTTGTCGCCTTCGTCCACCTCGGTCCACAGGGTCTTGCCGAGCCGGCCGGCATTCTGCGCGATCAGGCCGGAGGCGGCGGCGAGGATGTTTGGAGTCGAGCGGTAATTCTGCTCGAGCCGGATGATCTTGGCACCCGGAAAGTCCTTCTCGAAGCGCAGGATGTTGGTCACCTCGGCGCCGCGCCAGGAGTAGATCGACTGGTCGTCGTCGCCGACGCAGCAGATGTTCTTCCTCTCCTGGGCGAGCAGGCGAAGCCAGAGATATTGGGCCTGGTTGGTGTCCTGATATTCGTCGACCAGAATGTAGCGGAAGCGGTTTTGATAGAGTTCCAGCACGTCGCGGTGGGTCCTGAGGATGACCAGCATGTGAAGCAGCAGGTCGCCGAAGTCGCAGGCGTTGAGGTCCCTGAGGCGCGCCTGATAGACCGCGTAGAGCTTCGCGCCCTTGCCGTTGGCATAGGCCTCGGCCTCGCCGGCATCGACCTGGTCCGGCGTCCAGCCCTTGTTCTTCCAGCGGTCGATCATCCCGGCGATCATCCGCGCCGGCCAGCGTTTCTCGTCGATGTCGGCGGCGGCGATCAGCTGCTTGAGCAGGCGGAGCTGGTCGTCGGTGTCGAGGATGGTGAAGTTGCTCTTCAAGCCCACCAGCTCGCCGTGGCGGCGCAGCATCTTGGCGCCGATCGAATGGAAGGTGCCGAGCCAGGGCATGCCCTCGACCGCCTCGCCGACGATGCGGCCGATCCGCTCCTTCATCTCGCGCGCCGCCTTGTTGGTGAAGGTGACGGCGAGCAGGTCGGACGGCCAGGCCTTGCGCGTATAGACGAGGTGGGCCAGCCGGGCGGTCAGCGCCGCGGTCTTGCCGGTGCCCGCGCCGGCCAGCACCAGCACCGGCCCCTCGGTGGTCAGCACGGCCTCGCGCTGCGGCGGATTGAGGCCGGCGAGGTAGGGGGGATCGGGGGCGGGGGACGGGAGATCGGTCACCTGCGAACAGGTAGGGAACGACACGTGGCGGGGCAAGGCGGCAAGTGTGCGGCGAGGGACGCGTGATAGTGGTTGACGCCTTTCGGCCCCGTGGCCACGATGTCATGGAGTTGATGACGCTTGGCGGTACGACAGAATGAGGAGCCGCGTTGCTGGCGCGGAGCTCCACCGTCGCGAATGGCTTTCGCCCGAGGAGGCGTGCGCCCTCTATTCTCGTCTTGTTATGCGGGAAGCGGAGGAGCGAACCGGCAGTCTCGACATCAGCGGGCTTGCCGTCGACACACTTGCCCCAGTCTCCGTCTTGAGTCACCTGCGGTCGCTTCGATGCATGACCACGAAAGTCGCCGATCTTGCGCCGCTCGCGCAGCTACGCGACTTGCAGGCTCTCGATTGCGAACAGACCGGGGTGTTGGACCTGTCGCCCCTTTCGGGGCTGACCGATCTTCAATCGATCAATTGCTCGTTAGGCCCGGTCGCGGACCTTTCGCCGCTTTCCGGGTCGCTGCGGCTGCGGGAGCTCCACGTCTCCTACACCCAGCTCGCCGATCTGACGCCGATCGCCAGTCTGCCTGAGTTGGGACTGCTCGATTGCTCGCGCACCGAAATTCTGGACCTAGCTCCGCTGGCCGCCTCGACGGCACTTCGATCGCTGAATTGCTCCATGAACGCGATATCGGACCTGGGTGCGCTCTCCGGCCTTCTCAATCTGGAGACCCTTGATTGTTCCGACACGCAGATCACGGCACTTGAGCCGATCTCAACCCTTAAGGAACTGAAGTCCCTCACTTTCTTTGGTATCGAGCTGTCGGATTTCGATTCCGTGGTCGCGCTGACGGGGCTGGAATCACTGGTTTGCTGGGGCATGAAGATAGGAGATCTCAGCCCCCTCGCGCGGCTACGGAACCTTCGTTCGCTGAAATGTTCCGGCAATCGGGTGATAGATCTCACCCCGCTCTCGCAATTGAACGAACTCAGATCGCTTGACGTCGGCAGCCAATACGTCCTTTCCGACCTTGGCCCCCTGCGCCGCCTTTACGAGTTGCGATCGCTCGATGTTTCGGCGTCGCCGATAGAGGATTTGTCACCGCTCTCAAGCTTGGCGCGGCTGGAGTCGCTCTGTTGCTCGCATACGCACGTCCGGAATCTGGCTGCCATTTCCAAACTCCCCTGCCTCAAGTCATTGGATTGTCGCGAAACAAAGATTGCGGATCTCACCCCGCTCTCGCGCCTAACCAGCCTGCAGCGCCTCGATTGTTCCTACACTCCGGTCGTCGACCTTGCTCCGATCGCCGCCAATATCGGGCTCTTGTCGCTTGATGTGTCCAGAACGCAGGTTGCGGACCTTGCCCCGCTCTCCGGCCTTTCCGCCCTCCAATCCTTGCGCTTCCGTTCGACGGCGGTCGCCGATCTCGAACCGATCGCCCGCCTACCAAACCTGCGTTTGATCGATTGCGCCAACACGCGCGTCACGGACCTCACGCCGCTCTCCAGCCTGGAAAACTTGCACTCCTTGGATTGCTCGCGAAACTGGCTGGATGATTGGTCGGACGATCTCTTCGCCTCGCCTCAGTTGAAGGAGGTCAAGGCCGCTGAATCGCGGTTCGCCGGCCTCCCGGCTGACATTCCCTCCAACATGATCGGAAATTGCCTGGGCAGTCTGAAATCCTATGTCGATGGGTTCAAGATAGAGAGTGAGCGAGAAGGCGATGACGGCGTAGACGGCGTTGGGCCGGCGCCGCCCCTTGCGCAGCAGGCAGGCGAACGGATGGCGACGGCATGGTACGTTTCCTACGCGTGGGGCGATGATAGTATCGATGGAAGGGAGCGACGCGAACGAGTCGAGGATCTGTGCGCGCGTGCCGCCGAACGAGGCATCGAGATTGTTCGCGACATCACCCACCTATCCAATGGCGAGAGCATCCAGCGCTTTATGGATCGCCTCGGTCGCGGCGACCGGATCATCGTCATTCTCAGCGACAAATATCTGAAGTCCGAATTCTGCATGTATGAGCTTTACGAGGCGTGGCGAAACCGCCGGGAGGAGAGCGAATTCGCCGCGACGATCCGAGCCTTCAGCCTGCCGTCCGCCAAGATCGGCCGCTGGCAGGAGCGATCGGAGATCGCGCGATATTGGCGCGAGCGGGTCGAGGAGGTGCGGCAGTACGAACGCAGCCAGAGTGGAGCGGATATCGGGGCGCGCGATGCCATCAGCCATCGGCTATTGCAACGCTACGCGAACGAGGTCGCCGACATCCTCGCGGTGATCGCCGATCGCGTAAGGCCCGGCAAATGGGAGAACTTTCTTGCTTGGGCGTTCGAGCCCGATGCGCCGCCCGACAACTAGACGAGCGACCGAGCGTTGCCGGGGCGCGCAGAACGATAGTCGTCGCTTTGCCAAATCGGGGCTCGGGGCTTGGCTGGCGAGACGGGACGGTTCGGGAATGGGGACGGGAAGATCGGTCGACCGCGAACAGGCACGGAAGGGTACGGCGCCCAGGCAAGCCGGCAGGCGCGACGGCCCCGCGGGGCGGCGCCTGCCGGAGCCGGCGGAGCTATTCCTTCGGCTTTTCCGTGCCGGGCTTGCCGCCCTCTTTCGGGGCGTCTTCGGGGGTGAGCGGGGCGGGATCGGGTTTCGGTTTCGGCTCCAACATGATCTTCTCCCTTTTCTTTGAGGTCGGGATCGGCACCCTAGTTGATCGCGTGAAGATGCAAAAGGTGCTTAAGTCCTCGCGACTAGTTATTTTTGCGGGCGAGGACCAAAGTCGCCTTGCCGAACCGCCGTTCGGCCGCCGCTTCGAGGCCAAAGGGAAGCGCCAGCTCCTCCTTCTGCAGCTCGACGCTGATCCAGCCGCCCGGCGCCAGCCACGAAGCGGCGCGCTCGACCGCGGCCTGGGCGAGCCCGGCGCCGTAAGGCGGGTCGATGAAGATGATGTCGCAGGGGCGGGCGGGCGGAGCCGCATGCTCGACGGCCTGTGCCCGCACGTCCGAGCGCGCTTCCGCGCCAAGCCTGGCGATGTTGCGCGCCAGCACGTCGAGCGCGGCGCGGTCCTTCTCGACGAAGGTGCAGTGCGCGGCGCCGCGCGACAGCGCCTCGAGGCCGAGCGCGCCGGTGCCGGCGAAGAGGTCGGCGGCCTGGAGCCCCTCGAAGCTGCCGATCCGGCTGGCCAGCATCGAGAACAGGCCCTCGCGGGCGCGGTCGCTGGTCGGGCGGGTGGCCTGGCCCGCCGGCGCCTCGAGCCGCCGGCCGCGCCAGGCGCCGGCGATGATCCTCATTAAATCCTCCCCTGCATTTGCGGGGGAGGGGGACCGCACGAAGTGCGGTGGAGGGGCTTCTTCTGCAAGAGGCCCCTCCACCATGCTTCGCATGGTCCCCCTCCCCTCGAAATCGAGGGGAGGATCATTTGAGCGTCTTCCGGAACGCCACCAGATCGTGCTGGCGCACCTCGTCGACCGCGCCCGCCGGCAGATCGGCGAGCGCGAACGGGCCGTAGGCGGTGCGGATCAGGCGGGAGACCTGCAGGCCGAGATGCTCGAGCACGCGGCGGACCTCGCGATTCTTGCCTTCGCGCAAGCGCATCTCGACCCAGCAATTGCGGCCCGTCCGCCGCTCCAGATTGGCGTCGATCGCGCCGTAGCGGACGCCGTCGATCTCGATGCCGTGGATCAGCTCCTCGAGCCGGGCCTGGCTGACCTCGCCGAAGACGCGCGCCCGGTAGCTGCGCTCGACCCCGGTCGCGGGCAGCTCGAGCTGGCGCTTCAAGCCGCCGTCGGTGGTGAGCAGAAGCAGCCCCTCGGTGTTCATGTCGAGCCGGCCGACCGGCATCAGCCGCGGCAGGCCCTTGGGCAGCCGGTGGTAGATGGTCGGCCGGCCCTTGGGGTCGCGCTCGGCGGTGATGAGGCCGGTCGGCTTGTGGTAGCGGAACAAGCGGGCCGGGGCGGGCTCCCTGACCGGCTTGCCGTCGACCGTCACGCCGTGCAGCGAGGCGAGCAGGGTGGCGGGCTTCTCGACCGTCACGCCGCCGACCGCGATCCGGCCCTCCGCGATCATCCGCTCGATCTCGCGGCGCGAGGCGACGCCCGCCCTGGCGAGCAGCTTGGCGATCCGTTGGTCTTCCTTGGGCGGGGGCATGGCTTTGCGTCTCGGGCGGTTCGAAGCGAAATTGCGCTCAGGCGATTGCGGCGCGCGGCACAAGCTCCCGGGTTGCTCGTTACGGGATCGTCCAACACGGGAGGGGTGCGCCCTACATGCTCTTTTCCAAGCGCGAAAGGCGGATCAGGCGAATCCTGATCGTCGAGGACGAGCCGCTGGTCGCGTTCGACAACGAATATATGCTCAAGGACGCCGATTATGAGGTGGTCGCGACGGTCGATTGCTACGCCGACGCGGCGCAGGCGATCGCGGCCGAGCAGATCGACCTCGTCCTCACCGACCTCAGCCTCGCCGGCGAGGGCAGCGGCATCGACGTCGCCCGCGCCGCCGCGGCGAAGAACATCCCGGTGCTGTTCGTCACCGGCCAGAGCACCGAGGAGGCGAAGAGCCTCGCTTTGGGCTGCCTCGCCAAGCCTTATTCGGAACGCGTGCTGCTCGGCGCGCTCGCCGCGATCGACGATCATTTGCAGGGCAGGAAGCTGAAGAAGCTGCCGCAGCAAATGACCTTGTACGCGCAGGCTTAGGTGTCGGTCACACGAGGTTGAACGGAACGAGGCTCAGGCCAAAGCGCGTTCCACCACGTCGTGGAAGTGGCGGATGCCGGTCTCCAGCGTGCCCAGCGTCAGCGTCTCGATCGAGCCCGAGGAGAGGCCGCTCTGGCCGAGCGCCGCGGCGCGATAATCCTCGGCGCCGAACACGCCTTCGTCGAGCAAAGTCCAGCTGCGCTCCCAATGGTCGATCTCCTCGGCCGTTCGCGGCGCCTCGGGGATCAGCATGAAATCCTCGACCAGGGTGCGGCCGACGTCCTGCGGCATCAGCACCATCAGGTTCACATAATCGGGGCTCATGATCATGATCGTCGCCGGGAAGAGCTGATAGGCGAAGGTGATCACCGCGCGCAGCGCCGGCCAATGCTCATGGTCGATCTCGGCGAGATATTCGGTGCGGCCGACCGCCGAGCGCTGGTGGAGGCCGATCGTGTCGCCGACGGTGACGCCGTCGGTGAAGAATTTGGCGATCGTATCGGCGTGGAGCCGCTGGACGTGATAGCTTTCCAGGAACGCGTCCATGATCAGCTTCCAGTTCGACGCGACGTCGTGGATCCTCCGGCGGAACAGGTGGTGGCCGGCGAGGCCGAAGGCGTCGAATTCGGGGGCGAGCATGCGCGCGTCGGCGAAATCGCTCTCTTCGCGCGCGAACCAGATCAGCCCGCCCGCCTCGATATTGGGCAGCTCCTTGAGATGATGGTCGTTCTTGTCGAGGCCCGGGAAGCTGTCCGGGCGCGGCATGCCGGCGAGCGTGCCGTCGGCGGTGTAGGTCCAGGCGTGATAGGGGCAGACGATGCGCGGGCATTTGCGCACCTCCCCATCCTCGATCAGGCGGGTGCCGCGATGGCGGCAGACGTTCCAGAAGACGTGCGCCACGCCCTGCTTGTCGCGGGTCAGCAGCAGCGGGATGCCGAAGCCGTCATGCGCGACCGCCATATTGGGCTCGGGCAGCAGCGCCGAGGGCGCGATCACCAGCGGCATCGGCAAGAACAATTTCGCCTTCTCCGCGGCGAAGCGCGCCGGATCGATATAGACCGAGGCCGGCACCGTGGTGACGCCGCGCCCTTCCGTCGCCGCGCCCTCGGCGAGGATGCGGGCGAGGTTCAACTGGCCTTCGGTCGGCCGCTGGCGGGTCGGCATGTCCACGCGTGAATAGTGCGACTTTGCAACCGATAAGGCAAGCCGCGCGCCGCCTTCAAAGTGGCTTCCCGCCGCGAACCGACTCGTTACAAGTACGCCATGAACGATGCCAGCCAAGCCGCAGCGCCCTCCTGGCGCGACAAGCTTCCCGCCGGCGTGCGCCCCTATACGGAAAAGGCGCCGATCGCCGCCTTCTTCGTCGGCATCTCGTCGGGCTTTCCCTATGCGATGATCGGCGCGACGCTGACCACCCGGCTGGCGCAGGACGGGATCACCAAGTCGACCGTCACCACCTTCACGCTCGCCTTCCTGGTCTACAACCTGAAGTTCCTCTGGGCGTGGATCGTCGACGGGGTGCGGATTCCGGTCCTGCACCGGCTCGGGCAGCGCGTCTCATGGCTGCTCGTCGCCGGCGTGATGGTGATCGCCGCGGTCGCCAACCTCGCCTTCCAGGATCCGTCGGCGAACATCTTCCAGACCGCGATGGCGGCGATCCTGGTCGGGGTCGCCGGCGCGACCTACGACATCGTCATCGACGCCTATCGAATCGAATTGCTCGAGCCGCGCCAGCTCGGCGTCGGCTCGGGCATGAACCAATATGGCTGGCGGATCGGCTCGGTCGCCGCCGGCTCGCTGGCGCTGGTGCTGGCGGCGCGCGTCGGCTGGGAGATGGCCTATCTCGCCTGCGCGGTGTTCGCGCTGCCGGCGATGCTCACCGGCCTCATCGTCGGCGAGCCCGAGCGGCACAAGGAGCCGACCGAGCGCAAGGGCCTGGCCGAGGCGATCGTCGCCGTCTGGGGGCCGTTCGCGGAATTCTTCATGCGCCAGGGCGCCTTCCTCGTCCTCCTCTTCATCCTGCTCCACAAGATCGGCGACACGCTCGGCCAGCTCGTGCTTCGGCTGCTGCTCGACGACATGGGCTACAGCAATGACGAGATCGCGATCTGGGACGTCGGCGTCGGCTTCTGG
>Ga0190265_10000145_pt1 | contig 69253 bp, 65 predicted proteins | sample Popmic124T_FD_133135 | JGI IMG/M metagenome (GOLD analysis project Ga0190265, IMG submission 133135) | Populus adjacent soil microbial communities from riparian zone of Indian Creek, Utah, USA - 124 T | ecosystem: Environmental > Terrestrial > Soil > Riparian zone | place: USA: Utah | collected... | reverse complement strand
GTTGACCATCACCTTGCACTGCTTCCAGGTGGCGTCGTCCTGCATCTTGCCGTCGATCATGTGGACGCCGGCGCCGTCGGGGATCGCCTCGATCACCTTCTTGGCGAAGGCGACCTCGTCCGGATCGGGCGAGAAGACCTTCTTGGCGATGTCGATCTGCACCGGGTGCAGCGACCATGCGCCGACGCAGCCAAGCAGGAAGGCGGCGCGGAACTGCGCTTCACAGCCCTCGACGTCCTTGATGTCGCCGAACGGGCCGTAGAAGGGGAGGATCCCGGCGGACGTGCAGGCGTCGACCATGCGCGCGATCGAGTAGTGCCACGGGTCCTGCTGCGCGCTGGCGCGCGGCGCCTCGGGGTTGGCGGGATTGGGGTCCTCGATCACCCGGTAGCCGGGGTGGCCGCCGCCGACGCGGGTCGTCTTCATGCGGCGCGAGGCGGCGAGGTCGGCGGGACCGAAGCTCATGCCCTGCATGCGCGGGCTGGCGGTCGCGATCTCCTCGAGGTTGACGACGCCCATGCCGGTCTCGAGGATCGCGTGGATCATGATCGGCGTCTCGACGCCGTGCTTCGCCTCGAGCTGGGCGAGCAGGCGGTCGACGTAGTGGATGTCCCAGGCGCCCTCGACCTTCGGCACCATGATCGTCTCGAGCTTGTTGCCGATCGCGCCGATCAGCTCGGTCAGGTCGTCGAGCACCCACGGGCTCTCGAGCGAGTTGACGCGCACCCAGAGCGCTGTGTCGCCGAGCTCCATCTCGCGGCCGACGGTGATCAGGCCCTCGCGTGCGGCCTCCTTGCGATCGATCGGGATCGCGTCCTCGAGGTTGCCGAGCAGGATGTCGACCTGGCCCGCGATCGCGGGCGCCTTGGCGACCATCTTCTCGTTCGAGAAGTCGAGGAAGTGGATCATCCGCGACGGCTTGAAGGGGACCTCGGTGATCGGGTCCGGCGCGCCAACGGCGAGGGGCTTGAAGAAGTCTCTGGGATTGCGCATGGGCAGCGAAATCTATCGCGACGCGGCGGCAAGTACGGTCAGGGTCGCGGCGTCACGAGCCAGGCCAGGAGTCCTGCTGGGACGGCCCAAACCGGGCCGTCGAGATCCAGCACCCGTCGCGTCGCGACGACCCCGTGGCCGTAGCGGGCGGCGAGCGTCTGGGCCTCGCGCTTCCAATTCGTGTCCACGTACTTGCTCTCGATGGCTACCTCGAGACGGGGCCCCACGAAATCGATCTCTGTCTTCGACGGGGTGCGTGCGTAAAGCACGTCGGTACCGTCGACGAAGCTCCCCGGTCGTTCGCTCTCCATCGCCATTGCGAACGCGAGCCCGATCTGCTGCTCGCTCAGCTGGCTGTTGTCGACGTTGTCGAACGACGGATTCCGCCGCTGTGGGAGCCGGGCCACAAGCGGGTCGACGAAGTAGACCTTGCGTTGTGCGTTCGTGTTGGGCAGGCCGTTGCGGTCCTGGTAGCAGCGCCACGCCAGGAAGGTCGCCACCAGATCGCCGATCCGGTCGTTGACGCGGTGGTGGTTGTCGATCCCGGTGTCGTTGGCGAGCTTGCTTGCGTTGATCGGCGAGGCCAGGTTGTCGACCAGGCGGGCGAGCAGCGCCATGGCCTCGGTTTCGCCCATCCGCTGACGAATCGCGTCGTCCTTGACGACGGCCCAGAGATCGTCGACGAAGTCCTCGGGCGCATCGCCCTGCTCGCGCAGGCCGCGGACGGCGCGCGGGAATCCGCCGACGTCGAGGTACAGCTCCCACGCGTCGCCCAGGGACTCCGTCCAGAGGCCGGCTTCGGCGATCTGCTCACGACCGGCGGGCCGTAGGAGGTCGCGCGGGCGCAGCGGGTTCGCGTCGTCGTCCCCCGGCGTCTCCGCTCCGATCGCGGCGCAGAATGCCGGGAAGCCCATCGGCATGAGCAGTCGGTTGGACCGTGTGACGCCGCCCCTCCGTCCAGCGAGGTTCTTCTCGGCATCGCGTAGCTCGCGCGCCGAGGAGCCAGTCACGATCACGCAATCTTGGGCGAGCTGGGTGTCGTCGCGTGCGTCCTTGACCACCGCCGACCAGTCGGCGCCGATGGCGGTGACCTCGTCGAGCACCCAGTGCAGTGGCCCATTGGCCGGGACGAGATTGCGCCCCACAGCGAATACCCGGCGCAGATCCTGGGCTCCGAATCCGTTGCAGGCGCAGTAGATGATCGATCGAGGATCGACGCCTTGCTCGATCAGGCGGGCGATTGCGCGCTTGAGCTCGACGCTCTTGCCGACGCGGCGGGGGCCGCGCAGGACGTAGAGACCGGGCGGCTCGATGTCGTTGAGCGGGTCAGGGCGATAGTCGAACGGAGCGTCCGCCGCTTCGCGGAGGGCCACATCGCCGGCAATCCATCCATGTGGATCGCGCCACCAGACGTTGCGAGAGCGGAGGATCTGGGCGATGCGGCCGTCGTTCATAGCAGAGAGGCTAGCATTGGATCGTCCAGAAAAGCATACTTTTTTGTGGTCCTCCGTCCAAAAAAGCAGACTTTTTGAGGGATTGGCATCCAAAAAGGCATACATACTTGCCTATGAGGGCGGGATTCGGCTTGAAAGACTAGGATTCCGCGCCCCAGATTGACTCACGAATCAACGACTTGAGGAGCACATGACCGTCGACACAGATCAGGCGACACGCGAGGCCTCGGGCGCCCGCCCCTATGGGCGCTACCTGGAGGACTTCGAGGTCGGCGCCGTCTACAAGCACTGGCCCGCGAAGACCGTGACCGAGGCGGACGACCACATGTTCTGCCTGATCACGATGAACCACCACCCGCTGCACATCAACGACGTCTACGCCGCCCAGTCCCAGCAGGGCCGTAACGTCGTCGTCGGGCCGCTGGTCTACTCGCTGGCGCTCGGGATGTCGGTCGGCGACATCTCCGGCAAGGCGATCGCCAACCTGGCGACCGAGGAGCTCTCGCACCCGGCGCCGGTCTTCCACGGCGACACCCTGTTTTGCGAGTCGGAGGTGCTCGAGGTGCGGCCGTCGGGCTCGAAGCCCGACCGCGGCGTCGTGCGCGTCCACACGCGCGTGCTCAACCAGGACGGCGTTCTGGTCGCCGAGTTCAAGCGGACCGTGCTGGTCCCGCGCAAGAACCCGGGCGAGTAGCCCTCAGTCGTTTGGTTCGGCGCGCGAAAGTCAGTGCGCGCCGAACTGGGCGACCCAGATCGTCGTCGGCGCGCCGCCGAAGCGGCCGCGGGCGATGCCGGCTCCGACGTAGCGGAACGATTGGCTGAGCACCAGCGCGCGGTGGCCGGGAGAGCGCAGCCACATCCGGATCGCCGCGCCCGTGCGCGTCGACCAGCCGCGGTTGTAGGCCATCGCCTCGCCGGCGGTGCGGAAGCCGGTGTTGCGGTAGCTGGAGCCGTGGTTGAAGCTGTCGCTGCGGATTACCGCGCGCGCCTTGCGGCCCGCCGCGTGGAGCAGCTTCGGCGCCGCGCGCAGCGGCGCCAGACCGTGGTTGGCGCGAACCTCGTTGATCGCGTCGAACATCCGCTCGGGTGGATCTTCGTCGGTTGCGGCGATCGCCCCTGCGGTCGGCAGGGCCATCAACAGCAGGCCTGCTAGTACGAACATGCGCAGCGCTTTCATCGCGGGCCAGTCCCTCTCTTTCCTAGGCCTACGGGGTTAGCTGTCGGGCTCGCGCAGAAAGAGCAGCGCGTCGCGGTCGGCCACTGGCCGGGGCCGCGATTAGCCCCAAAGAAACGGTTCCCCCGCTCGTCCCTGTGGGACGACTCGGCGTATGCAGTTGGGGCACACTAGCCGAGTCGGTGGTCGGAAAGTTGCGCAAAACTCTGCAAAGAGCGGCGTTCGCTTGCGACTTTCGCGGTTTCGATGCTTGCTAGATACCGTCTTGGTCTTGTCCGGCGCTCGCGCGAAATCTCTCCCTGTCCGCTTCATAGCGGCCCTGATCGCCGCCATGGCGCTGGCCGCGGCCGCGTCGGCGACCGCTGAGGCAGCGCCGCTCTACCCGGACCTGCGCACGCTGCCGCCGCGCGACCTGCGCTTCGACCGCACCGACGTCAGCTTCGACGGCAGCGGCCAGTTCCACAACGTGTTGCGCTTCACCAACACGGTCTGGAACGCCGGTCCCGGGCGGCTCGAGAACCGCGGCGAGATCAACCAGCAGACGCTCACCGGTCCCGCCTTCCAGCGCGTCTTCGATTCCAACGGAACGTTCACCGAGTACGCCGTCGGCGGCTTCTACTGGCACGCCCAGAACCACAACCACTTCCACTACGACGACTGGGGCCGCTACGAGCTCTGGGATCGTCCCGACTTCAACGCTTGGGTCGCCAGCGGCCGCACGCAAGGCGCCGCCGACCTGCACGGCACCAAGACGACTAGCTGCGTGATGGACGAGGAGTTCTTCACGACGCTGCCCGGCACGCCATTCCCCGCCGTCTACCCATCGGGCGGCTGCCTACTCAACGACGACGACGAGCTGGTCCAAGGCCTCTCGGTCGGTTGGGGTGACACCTACGACTACTACCGCGACGAGCAGTGGATCGATCTCGACCAGGGCGGCCTCGCCGACGGTCAGTACGTGTTGCGCTCGGTGACCGACGCGAACAACAAGCTCTACGAGAGTCCGGGCAAGGCCGACTCGACCCGCGAGGCGGCGATCAACAACGAGGGGATCGTCTACTTCACGATCGACGACAACGAGATCGTCGACACCGACACGCCGACCGGCACGGTCGCGGTCAACAACGTCGACGCGAGCACCGGCGTCAAGAAGGTGACCGTCAAGGTGACTGGTCGCGATGACGTCAGCGGTGTCGACCAGGTGCGCGTCTCGGCCAACGGCGTCAACTGGCGCACGCACAACTACACGAGCTCGGGTTCGACGCCGACCGCGATCATCTGCGACCTGACCGACCCGGCGATCGGCGGCAGCCCGAACGAGGGCGTCCGCACGATCTACGCCCAGTTCAAGGATGGCAGCGGCAAGTGGGGCAACACCGAGAGCGACACGATCCTCTACGACCCCAGCGCCGACGGGCCGTCGGCCTACTCCGACGCCGTGCTCGCCGACGAGCCGGTCGGCTACTGGCGTCTGGGCGAGCCGAGCGGCACGACCGCCAACGACGCGGCGGGGTCGAACAACGGCGTCTACGGGCCGCTGCCCGAACAGGGCGCCGACAGCCTCGTGCCGGCTGACCCGGCGAACGCCGCCGCGGCCTTCGACGGTCACGACGACCGCGTCGAGGTCGAGCACGCGGATCCGATCGCGCCGGAGGAGCAGGTGACCGTCGAGGCGTGGATCGAGCCGGATCAGCTGCCGACGTCCGCCTTCAACGGGATCGTCGTGAAGCCGTTCGCCTACACGCTCCAGTTCAACGGGCCCAGGCTCGAGTTCACGGTCATCCAGAACGGCGTACGCCATCGCGCCCAAGCCCCGCCTGGGACTGTCCAGGCCCACCGCGCTTATCACGTCGTCGGCACCTATGACGGCGCGCACGTGCGGCTCTACATCGACGGCGAGGAGGCCGCGGAGATTCCGCTCACGGGCGGGATAGGGCCGGCGGACCGAGACCTCAGCATCGGATCCTGGGACAACGACGAGGAGTACTTCGACGGAACGATCGACGACGTCGCGGTCTACGACACCGCGCTCAACGCCGAGGAGATCGAGCAGCACTGGGAGATCGGCAGCGAGCCGCCGACGCCGCCCGACCCGACCGTCGAGCCGCCGAGCGACCTGACCGCGACGACGGCCTCCCAAACGCGCATCGAGCTGCGCTGGGACGACGACGCCGACAACGAGACCGAGCACGTGATCGAGCGCGGCTCCAGCGCGGCGTTCAGCTCACCGGAGACGATCGTGCTCGGGGAGGGGGAGACCGCCTACTCAGACACCGGCCTGACGCCGGGAACGACCTACTTCTATCGCGTCAAGGCACGCAACGCGAGCAACGAATCCGGTTGGTCGAACGTCGCCAGCGCGACGACGACGGCGCCACCACCGCCGCCTGTCGACGGGTACGGGCAGATGGTGCTGGCCGACGACCCGGAGAGCCACTGGCGCTTCGGCGAGCCGGCGGGCAACATCGCGATCGACCAGCGCGCGATCAACCCCGGCGCCTACGCGAACGGCCCGGCGCTCGAAACACCCGGGCTGCTCGTCGACGATGGCGGCAACACGGCCGTCACATTCGACGGCGTCAACGATTACATGAGCGTGTCGGACTCGAGCTCGCTGGAGATCGCCTCGCCGCTGACGCTCGAGGCGTGGATCGAGCCGAACACCGTTGGCGCGCCGGGCAACGTTTCGACGATCGTCGGCAGAACGGGCTCCTACGCGCTGCGGCTCAATGGCTCGGCGCTGGTGTTCGAGCTGACGACCATGGCCGGACCGCAGCAGCTCGCGACCACCGTCGGCGCGATCGAGGCCGGTAAGCCGCAGTACGTCGTCGCGACCTACGACGGAACGATGCGGCGGCTCTATCTCGACGGCGTCGAGATAGAGGCGGAACCGCTCGCCGGTGCGAACGAAAGCTCGGGCGCCTTCTTTGTCGGCTCCGCCGGCGGCCTGTCGGGGTTCTTCGACGGCACGATCGACGAGGTCGCCGTCTACTCGAAGGTGCTCGGCGCGGACCGGCTCAAGGCGCACTATGAGGAGGGGTCCGGCGTCGACCTCGATCCGCCCGTCGATCCGCCGACCGACCCCGATGACCCGCCAGCCGACGATCCGCCGCCTGACACCACGCCACCGAAGGCGCCGCTCGCCAAGACCTGCGAGCGAGCGATCGGCTCGCGCACGCTGGTGCGTCGCCGTCTCGACGTGGCGCGTCAGCGCGCCCGCGCCGCCCGCCGACCGGTTGTCAAGCGCCGACGCCTGAAGGTCGTCGCCCAGCGCAAGGCCGCGCTGCGGCTTGCGCGCGCGCACGTGACGCGCGTATGCGCGAGCGCACGTTAGAAACGCATTTTTGACGTAGCGCTGAACTCGTGCGAGCTTGGTGCCCTGGCCCCAGGCCCTGGGGCCGGCTTGCCATGCCGATTGAAACCTTGAACGGAGCTCGTTTGCGCCGCTGGTCGACACCGCTGTTCATCGCCGTCCTGTTGGCGCTCCTGGCTCCTGGCATCGCCCAGGGCGAGCCGCTCTACCCCGATCTCGGGACGTTGCCGCCGCGCGACCTGCGCTTCGACCGCACCGACGTCAGCTTCGACGGCAGCGGCCAGTTCCACAACGTGTTGCGCTTCACCAACACGGTCTGGAACGGCGGGCCGGGCAAGCTCGAGACGCGCGGCCAGATCGATCCCGGGACTCGCACCGGCCCGGCGTTCCAGCGCGTTTTCGACACCAACGGGACGTTCACCGAGTTTTCAGTCGGCGGCTTCTACTGGCACGCCCAAAATCACCAGCACTACCACTACGACGACTGGGGCCGCTACGAGCTCTGGGATCGTCCGGACTTCGACGCATGGATCGCCAGCGGGCGGACCCAGGGTCAGGCCGACCTGCGCGGCACCAAGACGACGAGCTGCGTGATGGACGAGGAGTTCATCAAGACGCTGCCGACGACTCCGTTCCCGGCCGTCTACCCGTCGGGTGGCTGCCTGCCGAACAGCCAGAACGTGCTCGTCCAGGGCCTGTCGGTCGGTTGGGGTGACACCTACGACTACTACCGCGACGAGCAGTGGATCGATCTCGACCAGGGCAGCCTCGCCAACGGCCAGTACGTCATCCGTTCGGTCACCGACCCAAACAACAAGGTCTACGAGAGCCCAGGCAAGGCGGATACGGCCAAGGAGAGCCAGGTCGCCAACGAGGGAATCGTCTACTTCACCGTTCAGAATGGCCAGGTCGTCGACACCACGGCTCCGACCGGCACGGTCGCGATCAACGACGTCGACACCAACACGACGTCGAAGAACGTCACGCTCAAGGTGACCGGTCGCGACGACGTCAGCGGCGTCGATCAGGTGCGTGTGTCGGCCGATGGCGTCAACTGGCGGACGCACAACTACACGAGCTCGGGGTCGACGCCGACCTCGATTCTCTGCGACCTGACCGACCCGGCGATCGGCGGCAACGCCACCACCGGGACGCGCACCGTCTACACCCAGTTCAAGGACCGCAGCGGCAAGTGGGGCCAGTCGGAGAGCGACACGATCACCTACGAGCCGGCGACCGCTCCGACCGGCGCCTACGCCCAGGCGGTCCTCGCCGACACGCCGGCCGCCTACTGGCGCCTCGGCGAGACCAGCGGCACGACTGCCGCCGACTCCGCCGGCTCGAGCACAGGCACCTACGTCAACGCGCCGACGCTCAACAGCGCGAGCCTGCTGTCTGCCGACACGACCAACCGTGCGACCCGCTTCGACGGCACCAACGACAACGTGCGGGTCAACAACTCGACGGCGATCAACCCGTCGCAGCGCGTGTCGGTTGAGGCGTGGATCAAGCCGGAGGCCCTGCCGGCGGCGGGCGTCTTCGCCTCGGTGGCCACCAAGCGCGAGTCCTACGCGCTCCAGTTCAACGGCCCGCGGCTGGAGTTCACGATCATGCAGAACGGCCAGCGGCGGCGGACACAGGCTCCTGTGGGCGCCGTGGTCGCCGGGCAGACCTACCACGTGGTCGGAACCTACGACGGCACGACGACGCGGCTCTACCTCAACGGCACGCAGGTCGCGACGACGGCGCTGACCGGCGCCATCGGCCCCGCCTCGAACGGCCTGAACATCGCCTCCTGGGACGGATCGATCGAGTTCATGCGCGGCACCGTCGACGATGTAGCCATCTACGGCTCGGCGCTCAGTGCCGCGCGCATCACAGCGCACCATGCCGCGGGCACGACCTCGACGCCGCCTCCGCCGCCGCCCGACCCGACGGTCGCCGCGCCGACCGGGCTGAGCGCGATGACCGCCTCACAGACGCAGATCGAGCTGCGTTGGAACGACAATGCGACCAACGAGTCGGAGTACGTGATCGAGCGCGACACCAGCAGCGCGTTCACCTCGCCGCAGATCACGCCGATCGGCGAGAACTCGACCGCCTACTCGGTCACCGGGCTCAACCCGTCGACGCAGTACCACTTCCGTGTTCGCGCACGCAACGTCAGCCAGACTTCGGCGTGGTCGAATGTCGCGACGGCGACCACCTCCACGCCACCGCCGCCACCGACCTCCGTCTACGGCCAGATGGTGCTCGGCGACGACCCGGTCAGCTACTGGCGCCTCGGCGACAGCGGCACCTCGGCGGTCGACCAGCGCGCGATCAATCCCGGCGTCTTCGTCAACGCGCCGACCCAGGGCGCGACGAGCCTGCTCGCAGGTGACAGCGCCAACAAGGCGGTCGCGCTCGACGGCGTCGATGACCACGTCAGCGTGTCGAGCTCGGCATCGCTCGACATCGGTGAGCCGCTGACGCTCGAGGCCTGGATCAAGCCGACCGCGCTGCCGGCCGCCGGCAGCTTCGCGGCGATCGTCTCCAAGCCCGAGTCCTACGCGCTGCAGCTCAACGGCCCGCAGCTCGAGCTGACGATCGTCCAGTTCGGCGTCCGCCAGCGCCTGCTCGCGCCGGCCGGCGCGATCGTCGCCGGCCAGACCGCGCACGTCGTCGCCAGCTTTGACGGCACGACGCGGCGGCTCTACGTAAATGGCAACGAGGTCGCCAACGCCCCATTGACCGGTACCGCGACGTCGAGCTCGAACGGTTTGGCGATCGGCTCCTGGAACGGCCAGCAGGAGTTCTTCGCTGGCACCGTGGATGACGTTGCCGTCTACGACCAGACGCTGTCCGCGGCGCGCGTCGCCGCTCATTACACCGAGGGCGCCGGCACGCCGCCTCCGCCGCTGCCCGTCGCGGCGCCGACCGGGTTGACCGCGACCGCCACCTCGCAGTCGCAGATCAACCTCGGTTGGGCCGACAACGCGACCAACGAGACCGAGTACGTCGTCGAGCGTGCTGCGACGAGCGCGTTCGCGTCGCCACAGACGACGGTGCTGCCAGCCGGCTCGATCAGTCGTTCCGACACCGGCCTGACCGCCGGGACGACCTACTTCTACCGCGTCCGGGCGCGCAACTCGACCGCCACGTCCGGCTGGTCGAACGTCGTCAGCGCGACGACCCAGGCGGCGCCCCCGCCGCCGGCTACCGGCTACGCCCAGACGGTGCTGGCCGACAATCCGATCAGCCACTGGCGGCTCGGTGAGGCAAGCGGCACGGCGGCCGCCGACGCGCGCGGCGTCAACGCCGGGACCTTCGTCAACGCGCCGACGCTCGGCGCGACGAGCCTGCTCGCCAGCGACACGGCCAACAAGGCGCTGACGCTCGACGGGACCAACGACCACGTCCGCGTCGCCAACTCGAACTCGCTGCGGATCGCCGCGCCGCTGACGCTCGAGGCATGGATCAAGCCGACCACAATCCCAGCGGCTGGCAGCTACGCGTCGGTACTGACCAAGCGCGAGTCCTACTCGCTGCAGTTCAACGGCCCGCGGCTCGAGCTGACGATCATGCAGAACGGAACGCGGCGGCGGGCGCAGGCGCCGGCCGGCGCGGTCGTGGCCGGGCAGACGTACCACGTCGCCGGCACCTACGATGGAACCACCATGCGGCTCTATCTCAACGGCGCCCAGGTCGCGACGACAGCGCTCACCGGAGCGGTCACACAGAACACCAACACGCTGACGATCGGCTCCTGGGACGGATCCAGCGAGTTCCTGCGCGGGACGATCGACGAGGTCGCCGTCTACGGCACGGCGTTGAGCGCGGCGCGGATCGCCGCGCACAACACCGCGGGCCGCTGACCGTGGGCGCCACCGGCTCGGCGGGGCAGCTGCCCCGCACCGTGCTGCTGGCGCCGCACAACGGCGGCCTTGCGATGGCGCGCGCGCTCCGCCGCCGCGGTGAGCGCCCGGTCGTGCTCGCCTGCCCGGCGGCGGCGCACGTCGCGGCGACGCGCGGGGTGGAATCGGAGGTCCTACCGACGGTTGTGGCGGGCCGCGAGCACTGGTTCGAGCGGGTCGCCGCCCAGGGTGAGGCGATCGTCGTGCCCGGGACCGACGACGCGAGCGACTTCCTCGCCAGCGAGCGCGAGCGGCTGCCGGAGTCGATCCGCAGCTTCGAGAGCCTCGACGGCGTCCACCTGGCGCTGATGAGCAAGCCGGAGTCGCACGCGCTCGCCGAGCGCGCCGGCATCCGCTGGCCGCGCAGCTTCGACGTCACGACGACCGCAGAGCTCGATGAGGTCGCCGCCGCCGTCAGCTACCCCTGCATCGCCAAGCCGGCGCTGTCGCACCGCTGGCGGATGGTCTTCGGCGAGGACCGCGTATTGCTTGCAAACTCGGCCGAAGAGCTCGTGCCACACGGCCGGCGCGCGCTCGAACACGAGCTCGAGCTCGTCGTCAGTGAGTACGTCCCTGGACCCGACGGCGCCGTCGAGGAGGCGATACTCGTGCGCGCCCCCGACGGCTCCTACCCGGTCGAGTTCGGCTGCCACAAGCTGCGCCAGCACCCGACCGGCTTCGGGGCCGCGTCACTGTGTGAGACCGCACCGATCCCCGAGACGATCGCGCTCGCCAAGCAGCTGCTCGACGCCACCGGCTTCGTCGGCGTCGCCGGTGTTGAGACCAAGCGCCACGCCGAGACCGGCGAGCGCTATTTCCTCGACGCCAACGTCCGCCTGCCCACCCAGTGGGGCCTCGGCGACGCCGCCGGCGGTGACTCCTCGTGGCGGCTGTGCGCGACGCTCGCAGGCGTCGAAATCGGTCCGCAGCCGCCGATCGAGCCAGGCGTCAAGCTCGTCTACCCGCAGCTCGAGCTGCACGCGGCGATTGACAGCCGGCGAAATGGCGACGGCGGTCCGTCGCTGACCGAACGGCTGCGCAGCTGGCGCGGCGCGGGCGACCTTGGCATCGCCGACCCGCGCGACCCCGGGCCGGCGCTCTCAGTCGTCGGTCAGGCGATCCGCGTCCGCGCACGCGAGCTGCGCAAGCGGTAAGTGGCGAAAAAAGGTGAGCGATCCTAGTATCGGTCGAGGAGCTGATGATCAAGGGCATCGCCAGAATGGGGTTGCGGCGTGGCCGTTCGCGGGCGCACGAGCCGGGTCGTGAGGACCAGCCGGCGCTGTTCGTCGACGTCGACGGTGTCCTGAGCCTGTTCGATCCCGACGGATCGCGCGACATGCCGGGGCCGTTCCACTGGGTCGAGGGCGTCGCGCACTGCATCCCGCCGGAATTCGGTCCGTTGCTCGAGCGGCTCGCACGTCACTACGAGCTGGTCTGGGCTAGTGGCTGGGAGGACAAAGCAAACGAGTACCTGCCGAGGATCCTCGACCTTGACCTGCCCGAGCTCAACCACCTCACCTTCGACGGCCGCGCGAGTTTCGGCTCCTCATTCTGGAAGGTCGAGGCGATCGACGACTACGCCGGCTCGCGGCCCGTCGCCTGGATCGACGACAACATCGATGCGCGCGGGCGCCGCTGGGCCGAACTGCGCGACGCGCCCACACTGCTGGTCGAGGCGAAGCCGACGGTAGGGTTGACGCGCGCGCACACCGAGCAACTCGTGTGCTGGGCTAGGTTGGTAGCAACCGCCTAAGCGCGGACATCATGGGGGCAATCGAGCGGATATCCGTCGTCGCGCCGATGCGCGGGGAGAGCAACGGCAACCTGACCGGGTTCGTCGCCGACCTCGCGACGCAGGACTACGCCGGCGAGCTCGAGGTGCTGGTCTCCGACGGCGGCGACTGCGACTGCGCCCACCTTCAGGCAGAGGCCGAGCGTCACGGCATCGAGCTGCGCCTGATCGACAATCCCGAGGGCTGGGTGTCGCCCGGACTCAACGCCTGCATCCGCGCCGCCAGCGGCGACCTGATCGTGCGGCTCGACTGCCACTCGCGCTACCCCGGCGACTACCTGCGCCGCTGCGCCGAGGTCGCCGAGAGCAGCGGCGCCTGGAACGTCGGCGGTCGGCTCGTCCCGCGCGGCGAGACGCCGTTCGAGCAGTCGGTTGCGACCGCGATGGACAGCCCGTTCGGCGGCATCGGCTGGACACGGCTGGGCGACAGCGACGAGCCAGTCGAGGTCGACACCGTCACCTTCGGCGCCTTCCGCCCCGACGCCTTCGAGGCCGCCGGCCTCTTCGACGAGGAGCTCGTGCGCAACCAGGACGACGAGTTCAACCTGCGCCTGCGCCGCGCCGGCGGCAAGATCGTGCTCGACCCCTCGATCACCGTCGAGTACCGCCCGCGCGGCTCGCTGCGCGCCGTCTGGCGGCAGTACTTCGAGTACGGCTTTTGGAAGGTCCCGGTGATGCGCAAGCACGGCCAGGTACTGACCCTGCGTAGCCTCGCGCCGCTGATCCTCGTGCTGTCAGTCGCCGTCCTCGCCGGCGGCGCGCCTGCCTCGGCGCTCGCACGCCGGCTGCTCGTCGGCGAGGCCGCCGCCTACCTTTCGCTCGCGCTGTTCTTCGGTACCACGGGCGTCCGCCGCCGCGGCGGCCCACTGAGCTCGATCTTCAGCGTTGTCGCCACCTTCCCCGCCTTCCACTTCGGCTACGGGACCGGGATGGCCAGTAGCCTGCTGCGCTTGGCGCGCGAACGACTCAGCAGCAGCCGCGACACCGGCCCCGCGCCGGCGCCGACGGCGGACGTCGCCCCCCGATGAGGGCGCCCACACTGATGTACCACGACGTCGTGCCCGAGCAGGGCGGGCGCGGCGGCTTCGACGGCGAAGGCCCCGACGTCTACGCCGTCACCACGGCCGGCTTCCGCAGCCACCTCGACGCCGTCGGTGCAGCCGTCGGCGGAGCCCCAGCGCGCGCCGCCGACCTGCTCGAACCCGCCGCGCAGCCCCAGCCCTGGCTGATCACCTTCGACGACGGTGGCGCCAGCGCCGTTCCCGCCGGCGCCGAGCTCGCCCGCCGCGGCTGGGCCGGCCACTTCTTCATCGTCACCGACCTCGTCGGCACCCCCGGCTTCGTCACCTGGGACGACGTCCGCGCGCTCGCCGCCCAAGGCCACGTCATCGGCTCCCACACCTGCTCGCATCCCACCCGCATCTCTGCCTGCAATCCGGCCCAGATCGCCGACGAGTGGTCGCGCAGCGTTGAGCGAATCACAGCCGAAACAGGAACCGACACCATCAGCGCCAGCGTCCCCGGCGGCTACTACTCGCCAGAGGTCGGCCAGGCCGCCGCCCAAACCGGCATCCGCGTCCTCTTCACCTCACAGCCCGTCCCAACCGCCAAGACGGCCGACGGCTGCCTCCTCGTCGGCCGCTACGCCATCCGCCGCAACACCACCGCCTCCGAGGCCGCCTCAGCCGCCGCCGGCAACACTCTGCCCTGGACCCGCCAACGCGCCGCCTGGGCCGGTCGCGAGGCCGTCAAACGCGCCACCGGGCGCCACTACCGTCGTATCCGTTCGGCGTTGCTGGCCCGTCGGTCGGGCTAGGGATCGGGGCGCGCTTCCCGCGGGTCCTGTCTCCGATTTTGGTCCGCACGCTTCGGCTTTGTCGGCGACTGCGCCCCGTGCCTGGCGCGGTTTGGGGCGTAGGGCGCTCCGTGTTGGTCGACGACAGGGGCTCCGCGCTCGACTCCGCCTCCAGCGCACGGACGCAAAATCGTCGCCACCCGCGGGGGCACTACGTCGGTCCCTGTACAACGAGATGGAGCGTGGTAGGGAGCGCAACGGCCTCGAAGGTCGCAACGCCGCTCGCGCTATAGAGCAATTGCGTTTCGACCTTCGAGGCCTTTTCTGCTCAGACGCCGCCAGTGGTGGTATGGGACTCGGCGTTTGCTTCCGCGGGTGGCGACGATTTTGCGTTCGCGGCGCAGGAACGAGCACGTGAACCAAAATCGGAGACAGGACCCGCGGGCAGCAACCCCGATCCCTAGCCGGGCAGGACTCGCCGCACGACCGCACGGAGCTGGGCGCGGGTGACGGCGCCGGTCAAGAGCAGGACGCCGGCGTAGGCGGCGAGGCCGAGGATGCTGCCGATGATCAGGAGGGGAAAGGCAACGGTGCCAGTGCCGAAGAGGAAGAGGACGCCGGCCATGGCCGCGGCGGCGAGCATGGCTTGGCCGAAGGCCTTGGCGAGCGGTTTCATGCGGGTGCCGAGGAGGTGGTGGCAGATCCAGAGGTGGCCGAGGACGTAGACGAGGTAGGCGACGTCGGTACCGATGGCTCCGGCGACGATGCCGATCTTGGAGAGCAGGATGAGGTCGATGACGACGTTGATCGCGAGGGCGCCGATGGCGAGCGGGATGCGGCGCTTGGCCTCGCCGAGGTAGTTGACGGCGCTGGCGAGGACGGGGGAGATGGCCATTAGGAAGGCGAAGGGGGCGAGGGCGCGGAGGACGTTGGCGGTCTCCTCGTAGCCGCTGCCGAAGACGAGCTCGGTGAGCGGCTCGGCCCAGATGATCAGCGGGGCGATGAAGGCGCCTTGGAGGAGCATCAGGCCGGCAAGCGAGCGCTCGAAGACAGCGGTGTTGGGGCCGTCCTCGCTCTTGGCGACGCGCGGGGAGACGCCGGTGGCGACGGCGGCGCCGATGTAGGCGGTGAGGGTGAGGGCGCGGGTGGCGGCCTCGAACTCGCCGACGGCTGTCACGTCGAGGATCGCGCCGATCAGCAGGACGTCGATGCGGCTGAAGAGGGTGAAGGCGCCGTCGATGATCAGCAGCGCGGAGCCGTAGCCAAGGATCTTCTTGACGTTGCCTTGGGGGGCGGCACGCTCGCCGCCGCGCATGCCGAGCATGCGGATCACGAGCACGAGGCCGAAGCCGGCGGCGAAGAGGTAGGCGCCGGCGCGGCCGGCCATCGCGCCGGAGACGCCGAGGCCGCCGGCGACGAGCGCAATCGACGCGAAGGTCTCGACGGCGCTCTCGGCGGAGACGATGCGCAGGTAGACGGAGACCCGGCCCTCGGCCTCGAAGATCTGGTCGTAGAGCTGGACGATGCTCTGGCCGAAGACGGCGAGCGAGACGATCCGGATCGGCCAGGTCAGCTCGGGGGTGTCGTAGGCGTCGGCGATCGGCGCGGCGAGGGCCGCCAGGACGAGGCAGAAGAGGGCGGAGACGATCAGCTTCAGCCGCAGCGCGTCGAAGACGACGCCGCGCACGGCCGGGCGGTCGTGGTGCAGCTCGGCCATGAAGCGCGCGGTGGCGTTCGGGATGCCGAGGTTCGAGGGCAGGAGGATGAGCGAGCCGATGCTCATCGCGAGCGCGAAGACGCCGAACTCCTCGGGGCCGAGCTCGCGCGTCAGGTAGATCAGCAGCGCCGTCGAGAAGACGGCGCTGATCACGCTGATGACGAATGAGAACCCGACGTTGCGGGCGATGCTCTCGCGGCCGGACGCGCCGGCGGGCTGGTCTTGGCTCACGTCTCGCGGAGGAAGGCCGCGAGCCGCGCGCACTCGGCCTCCATCGTGTGATCGCGGACGCGCGCGAGCCCGTCGGCGCGCAGGCGCTCGCGCAGCTCGGGGTCGGCCGCCATCCGCTCGAGCGCGTCGGCCGCCGCGACGGCGTCATCCGGCGGGATCTGCAGCGCGGCGTCGCCGACCGCCTCGGGGACGCCGCCGACGGCGGTCGCGACGATCGGTAGGCCAGCGGCGAACGCCTCGAACATGATCTGCGGCACGCCCTCAGTGAACGACACGTGCAGCATCGCTTGACTCGAGCGGTAGAGCTCCGGCAAGCCGTCGCTGACCGGGACGTAGCCGAGCAGCCGTGCGCCGTCCGCGTCGACGCCGCGCTCGGCGAGCCGCTCGCGCAGCGCGCCGTCGAGCGGGCCCTCGCCGCAGACATCGAGCCGCCAGCGCGGGTCGCGGCGGCGCAGCTCGGCGATCACGTCGGCGAGCAGCAGCGGATTCTTCTCGGCCTCGAGCCGGCCGACGCTGAGCGCGCACAGCTCGTCGCCGTCCCAGTCCTGTGGTGGCAGCGTCGCCGGCAGGTCGGCCGCCCGGATCAGCGACACCGAGATTGGCAGCAGCCGCGTCGCGTGGCAGTACTTGCGTGCGAGGTCGGGGCCGACGACCACCGTCGGACAGCGCCGTGACAGCAGCCGGTAGCTGCCCTCTAGTGCGTCCGCGGCGAGCTGGATGCCGCGTCGGCCGGGGTGCTTGGTGCGCGCGTAGGCCGGCAGGTCCTGGCGCACACCGAGGATCACCTTCTTGCGTCGCAGGGCCGCCAGCGCGGCGAACGCGAGACAGGTGGGGTGGGGCCCCAGCAGCCAGACCGCGTCGACGTCGTCGAGCACGCGCCAGAAGCGCCGCATCGAGCCGAGCAGGGCTCCGATCACGTCGAACGGCTTGGCGAGCGTCTCGTACCAGGGCAGCGGCACGAACTCGATCCCGTCCGGCAGCGGATAATGGGAGATCTCGGCCCGTCCCTCCTCGGGGTGGGTGCGGCCGGGCATCACGAGCCGGTCGACCTGCTCGGCGAGGCCACCAAGGAAGACGATGAAGGCACGCTCGGTCCAGATGCGGCCCTCCGCCCGCCAGAAGCGGTAGTCGCAGTAGACGGCGAGGCGCAAGGTCAGTCAGTCCCGCGCGTGAGACGTCCGATCGCCTTGAACGGAGGTCCGAAGCGGACCGACCCGGCGAGGAAGCCCAATCCGTAGGGCACATGCATGCAGGCGAAGACCGCCGGCAGCGACAGTGCGTCGCGCGGGGGGACGGCGAGCATCTGCTCGCCCGTCACGGCGACCACGGCGAACAGATAGGCGACGACGACGAGCCGGGCGAGTGAACGCAGCCCGCGGAGCGGCAGCACGGACGCGACCAGCGCCGCCGCGAGGCCCGGCGCCAGGACGTGGGAGCGGCGCATGCTGTCGGGATGGCGCGATGACGTCTTCGCGCGGTAGAAGCCGTAGCGCCAGTACTGCCGCACCAGTGCGCTCAGGCTGTCGCGCGGGATGTAGAGCGCTCCCATCTCGGGCACGCAAACGATCCGCCCGCCCCGCTCGCGGATCCTCGCCGCGAGCTCCGAGTCCTGATCGTTGGGCCAGCCTTCGTCCCAACCGCTCTGCTCGTCGAGCGTCGAGCGTGCCCAGATACCGGTGAAGCCGCTGTCGACTTCGAACTCTGTGTCCTGGCTGTGGCGGAAGCTGGCGCCGCCGGTGCCAAGCCGGGTCGACAGCGCCAGTGCCACGCGGCGTGACCACTTGCTGTCGCCTTTGGCGAGCTGCGGGCCGCTGACGTGCGCCACGCCGCCGCGGCGCAGCCGTTCGACGCCGGTCGAGAGGTAGTTGGGGGGATAGTGAGTGTGGGCGTCCATCCGGGCGATGAACTCGCCGCGGGCAGCGCGCAGGCCGATGTTCAGCGCGATCGGCGTGCTGCGCTGGGGGTTCTCGAGGACGCGCACGCGCGGGTCCTCCGCGGCCAGCTCACGCAGGATCTCCGCCGTGCCGTCCTCTGAGCGGCCGTCGATAAAGATGAACTCGGCGCTGCCGTCGAAATCCTGCGTGCGCATCGCCTCCGCGACTGCGCGCACGTATCGCTCCTCGTTGAGGACGGGAATCAGCACGCTTACATCGACAGGGTCCATCAGAGAGGGAGGGGAGGAGGTGAGTGCCTCAGTTGGAGGCGAGGTCGCGGGCCTCGCCGAGGATGAAGTCGGGGGCCGGCAGATCCTCCTCCTGCGTCCGCTCGATCAGCGCGTGCAGGGTCTGGAGGCAGATCAGCAGGTCGAAGCGCGCCGAACGGTGCTTGATGTAGTAGAGGTCGTGGCAGGTCTTCCAGGCGGTGCCGGCGTGGCTGCCGGCGTAGCCACAGCGCACCTGCGCCCATCCGGTCAGACCCGGCTTGACTAGCGCGCGACGCTCGTAGTGTGGCACGACGCCGCTGAGGTCCTCGACGAGGTCCGGCGGCTCCGGCCGCGGCCCGACCAGCGAGATGTCACCGCGCAGCACCTGGAGCAGCTGCGGCAGCTCGTTGAGATGCCCCTTGCGCAGGATCCGCCCGGCGCGGGTGATCAGCTCCTCCTCGCTGCGGCCGGCGGCGAACTGCTCGTCGGCGTCCGGCACCAACGTGCGGAACTTGATCATGTCGAACGGGCGGCCCTCCTCGCCGACGCGGCGCTGGCGGTAGAAGATCGGCCCGCCGTCGAGCTTGACGGCGATCGCGCTGAGGATCAGTAGCGGCGACGCGAGCAGGGTCAGTGTGCCCGAGACGGCGATGTCGAGCCCCCGCTTGGTCAGCGGCGAGGACGGCGAGAAGCGGGGGTGCATGATGAATTGGAACCAGGCCGAGTTGATCGCGCCGATCGGGACGTGGCCGAGCACGTCCTCGTAGAGGGCGGTCGCCTCGATCATTCGCACGGGCAGGTCGAGGCAGGCCTTGGCGGTCTTCTCGAATACCTCGAGTCTCCGCTCCTGCGGCCCGACTACCAGCAAATCGATGCCGGCCGACTGGACCGCGTTGCGGACGCCGGAGATGTCGCCGAGCCAGGGGACGCCGGCGTGGCGGTCGTCCTGTTCGTCGATATAGCCGACGACCTTGTAGGAGCGGATGCCGTTCTCGGCGAGCTCGGCGGCCAGCCGCTGGGTGAAGATTCCGGGGCCGATGACGCCGATCCGGATCGGCCGGCCGGTCACGAAGCGGTCCTCGAGCCACATCGCCAGCAGCGAGATCAGCACCGTGCCGAGCATTGTCGCGACCGCCGTCCCTCCGCTCAGCGCCGACGACCCGAGCAGCGAGAGCAGCCAGGCGACGCCGACGCCGGCGACCGGGACGAGAACGTTGCCGAGCACCCGGGCAAGCGGCACCAGATGGAGGGGAAACTGCTGGATGCGCAGGATCGAAGCCGTTGCGGCGACGGCGACCAGCATCAGCACCGCGGCGGCGGGATCATCGGTCCGAATCAGCGTGATTGCGGCTGCGACGCCGGCCGGAGCGACCACGTACAGGATGCGGCTGTAGATCCGCCGCGCGTAGATCGCGCTGAGCGTCGGTGCGTTCGGAATCTCGGTCGTAGTGGAAGGCATGGATGGCTCGAGTGGAGCGCCCGGACGAGGAGTCCGGCTAACGTCATGGAACTTGACACGAGCGGTGCTCGATCCGACTGTCATAGTAGACCCATGACTCCCCCTGAGCGAGGAGCCGCAACCGCGCGTGCGGAGTCGGGCTGGCGTCATCCCCAAGTCGAGAACTCGGGCATCCAGCGCTACATCGAGACGGTTCGCGAGCGCTGGCGCCTTGTAGCCGTTGTGACGATTCTCACAATGGCTGTCGCCGTGCTCTATTTGGCGGTGGCATCGAAGGTCTACGAGGCGGATGCAGATCTTCTGATTACGCCCGTGTCGGCCGACGATCCGGTGCTGAGCGGGCTCGGGCTGATCCGGGAGTCCTCCGATCCGACGCGCGACGTGGAGACAGCTGCGCGCCTGGTGACATCGCGCAACGTCGCCGATCTCGTGCGTGCGCGCCTGAGCCTGCCCGAGGATGCCGATGCTGTCGCCGCCATGGTCGACGCCGCGCCGGTCGCGCAGAGCAACATCGTCGCCGTTACCGCTCAGGCCGATAGCCCGGAGCTGGCGCGTGACCTGGCAAATGGGTTCGCCGACGGCGTGGTCGCAGAGCGGTCGGCGGAGCTGCGGGCACAGCTCGATCCACTGATCGAGCGGACGCGCGAGCGGATCCAGGAGGGCGAGGGCACGTCCGCCGACGGCACATCGCTGGTCAACGAGCTCGATCAGCTAGAGCGCTTGAAGATCGGCGGCGATCCGTCGCTGCGCGTCTCCACGCGCGCCGTCGCACCGGATTCGCCCGTTGCTCCACGGCCGATGCTGACCCTGTTTGCGGCTCTGTTCGGGGGGTTGATCCTCGGCATCGGCGGGGCGTTCGCGGTCCAAGCCTTCGATCCCCGCCTGCGGCGCGAGGAGCAGCTACGCGATCGCTACAGCCTGCCGATCCTTGCCCGGATCCCACGCGAGCGCGCCGGCGGGCAACCGGCTGGCCTGTTCCGGCGTGGCGCTGGCGAGGGACGCAGGCCGCTTGGCCCGTCCGAGCTGTCGCCGCGGACCGTCGAGGCGTATCGCACGCTGCGAACCGTCATCTCGATCGGCGCCGAGGAGACCGAGGCCGGTCGCGCAATCCTGGTCACCGGACCGTCTCCCGCGGAGGGCAAGACCACAACCGCTGTCAACCTCGCGACGTCGTTTGCCCTGGCTGGCAAGAAGGTGATCCTGATCGAGGCCGACTTCCGCCGCCCCAGCGTCGCGCGCGCGCTGCGCCTCCGTCCCCGGGTTCGTGTCGAGAAGGTGCTGCTCGGCGACGCCAAACTGCAGGACGCACTCGTCTCGACCGAGCTGCTCGGCGACGATTTGCGCGTGCTGCCGGCTGTCCGCACGAGCGACCGGATCTCCGAGCTGCTGTCGCTGCCGGTTGCGCGCAAGCTGCTCGACGACGCGCGCCAGCTCGCCGACGTGGTCGTCCTCGACACTCCGCCGCTGACCGAGGTGATCGACGCGCTGCCGCTGGCTCGCTATGTCGACGACGTGCTGATCGTCTGCCGTCTCGGCGCGACGAACCTCGATCGCCTGGGCCGGCTCAGCGATGTCCTCTTGCAGAACGAGATCGAGCCGACCGGCTTCGTGGTGGTCGGCTCGGGCAGCTCCGACGATGAGAGCTACTACATGTCAGGTCGCAAGGAGACGTTCGAGGAGCCCAGCGGCCGCGTCGACGGAAGCAACGGCCGCACCGCAGCTAAGCGATCGCCAACAGCTCGTTCCTGAGGGCGCCATGGCGGCGCGAATCGAGCGGCTGCCAGTCCCGTGGACGCATCTCGCCGTGCTCGGCGCCGCCGTTCTGGTGGGCCTGCTCGCCGGGCTCAACCCGATCTTTGCGCTCGCGGCGGTATTCGGGTTGGCGTTCGTCGGGATCGCGCTCGCCAATCTGACGGCCGGCCTCTGTGTCTTTGCCGTCCTGACGTTCGTCGACTCGGTGCTGCCGGCGGGTGGTGCGCTGTCGGCGCCGAAGCTGATGGGTGCGCTGCTGATGGTCTCGTGGCTAGCGCACCTGACGACCGACGAAGGTCGCCGGCGGCGGCTGTTCGAGCATCCGGGCTTCCTCTACGTGCTCGCGCTGTTCGTTCTCTGGGTGATGTTCAGCCTGATGTGGGCTGAGGAGTCGGCGCCTGTACTCGACGCGGCCTTCCGCTATCTCCCCAACGCGCTGCTGTTCCCGATCACCTACTGGGCGATCCAGACGCGCAATCAGGCGCTCTGGCTGATCGGCGCCTTTGTCATCGGGACCTTGATCTCGGCCGCCTACGGGCTGATGTCGCCGGTAGATCCGAGCGAGGCAGGCCGGCTGACCGGCGCCACCGGCAACGCGAACGAGACAGCAGCCGCGCTCGGAGCCGGCGCGGCGCTGGCGGCTGCACTCGCGCTCGCGCTCAAGGAGCCCGCGCTGCGGGTCGCGGCGGCGTTCATCCTGCCGCTCTGCCTCTACTCGATGTTCCTGACGCTGTCGCGCGGCGCGCTGGTCGCGCTGGCGGCGATGCTGGTGACAGCGGTGGTGATCGCGGGTCGCAAGCGCGGACCTGCCTTGGCCGCCGCGGCGGTCGCGGCCCTGTTCTGTGTCGGCTACTTCGCCGTCATCGCGCCACCTGAGGCGACCGAGCGGCTGTTCGAGTCCGACGGCGGTGCCGGCCGCAGCGACATCTGGCGCGTCGGCTGGCGGATGGTCGAGGCCAATCCGATCGCCGGGGTGGGGGCGGGCAACTTCGCCAACACCTCCGTCCACTACCTGATCGAGCCGGGAGCGATCGTCCGCGACGAGTACATCGTCGACACGCCCAAGGTCGCCCACAACATGTACCTGGAGATCCTCGCCGAGCTGGGCATCATCGGAATGGCGCTCTTTCTGACGATCCTCGGCTATGCCCTCTTCTGCGCGCTGAAGGCGATCCGCCGTTTCGGGGAGCTCGGCGATCGTCAGATGGAGATCGTGTCGCGCGCGCTGTTCATCGCGCTGATCGGCCTACTGGTGTCGGACTTCTTCGGCTCGCGACAGTTCAACAAGCAGCTCTGGCTGCTGATGAGTATCGCCCCGGCGCTGTTGGCGATCGCGCGTACCGGCGCGGAGGCGAAGGCGGACGCCGAGGCTGAAGCCGAGAGCGACGACTACGAGCTCAGCCCGGCCGCGATCTCGCGGTAGAGGCCGATCAGCCGCTCGCCCCAGGCGGGCAGCCCAAGCTCAGCACTGACCCAGGCGTGCGAGCGCTCACCGTCGGCGAGTGCCTGGCCGGGCGGGCGCCCGAGCAGCGCGCGTGTCTCACCGGCGATCGCCGGTGCCTGCAGCGGGACGATCCGCAGCGCTTCGGGGCCACCGCCGGGGAGGGCATGGCCCGGGATGTCGGTCGCCACAACGCCGAGGCCACTGGAGAGGGCCTCGAGCACGGCGAACGGCATCCCCTCGCCGCGGCTGGTCGCCAGCATCAAATCCGACGCCGCGTGCAGCCTGCGCACCTCCGAGGTTCCCTCCAGCACCCGCACACGGTCCTCGAGGCCGCGCTGGCGGGCCTCGGCGAGTGCCCGATCGCCACCGCGCACCAACAACCCGGTCGCACCGTCGAGCTCGCTCAGGGCATCAAGAAAGAGGTCGCCGCCCTTCAGCTCCCAGTCGCGTCCGATGTGCAGCAGCACCGTCGCGTCGGGATCGAGCCCGAGCGCCGCCCGCGCTGCGGCCCGCTCATCTGGACCGACGGGGCCGGGGAAACGGTCCACGTCGACACCGTTGGGGAAGTACTCGACCTTGGCGCGCGGAGCCCCGCGGGCGCAGACAGCCTCGACGAGGTGCGGCGAGACGCACAGCATCCGCTCGATGTAACGGCTGGCGAGCGTGAAGCGCAGCCGGTTGCGCACGCGCGCGCGCAGATCCTCCGACAGCACGGTGTGGAAGTGCCAGATTGCCTTGACGTCGGGGCGCCGTGCGAGCTCGGCGACGGCCAGGTCGTAGACCGACCAGTGGGCGTGGAGGATCGTCGGGCCCGACTCAGCGTCGACGACCTCGGCCAGCCACTTGCGCGCCCCGGAGCGGCCCTCGTCCGGGGCGAACCGCACCGCGTCGCCGTACTCGGCAGTGAACGCGGGTAGCCAGTCGCGTGTCTTGGCGCGCGGAGGCAGCAGGACCTCGGCGCGCCAGCCGCTTGCGCGCACACCGGCCAGCGTCGTGCGCAGCATCGGCACGAACGACCCGGCATGCGGGCTGCCGTAGTCGGTCACCTGGATGACGCGCATCGCTGCCGCGTGTCAGGACTGGGCGGGCGCTTGGGCGCCGGCGATGGCCTGCTCGACCCATTCGAACTCGGCCCGGACGCCATCTTCGAGTGATGTCTGCGGGTCGAAGCCTAGGTGCTTGCGCGCCAGCGTCGTGTCGGCCGCGGTGTCGCGCACATCGCCGCGCTCTTGGTCCAGGTACTGGATGTCGAGCTCTCGCCCGGCGAGCTGCTGGATCATCTCGAGCACCCCGCGGATCGAGGCCGGGGTGCCACCGCCGATGTTGAACACGCGCTCGGCCTCGAGCTGCGCCGACGCGGCGCCGACGGTTGCGGCTACGACGTCGCCGACATAGCTGAAGTCGCGCGTCTGGCGGCCGTCGCCGAAGACGGTGATCGGACGCCCTTCGATCGCCGCGCGGCAGAAGATGTTGAAGGCCATGTCCGGTCGCTGGCGCGGGCCGAAGACCGTGAAGTAGCGCAGCGAGACCGCATCGAGGCCGTAGTTGGCGACGTACAGCGAGCAGAGGTGCTCGGCTGCGAGCTTGGTCTGCCCGTAGGGCGACATCGGCTGCACCGGCGCGGTCTCCGGAGTCGGGCGCTGCTCGGCATCGCCGTATACCGACGAAGACGAGGCGTTGACGAGACGGACATCGTCGCGGTCCTTCAGCGCCTCGAGCAGGTGCTGGGTCGCGATGATGTTGTTCTGGACGTACTGGCTGTAGCGGCCACCCCAGCTCGACCGCACTCCCGGCTCGGCGGCGAGGTGGAAGACAGCGTCGCGATCGGCAGTTAGCGCCTCGAGGTCGCCGCGCGCCAGATCGACGGGCACGAACTCGAAGTCGTCCCAGTCGTAGAAGTGACGCAGGTTGCGCAGCTTCTGCGGCCGACCGTAGTTGTCGTTGAAGCAGTCCACGCCGATGACCTGGTCGCCGCGCGCGAGCAGCGCCTCGGTCACCTGCGATCCGATGAAGCCGGCACAGCCGGTTACGAGCGCACGCATTGGCCGCATAGCCTATTCAGCCGCCGGGGCGGTCGAGCAGCGGTTGCAAGACTTCGTACCAACGGTCGGCGACTGCGGCGGGGGAGTGGGTCCGCTCGACGAAGCGCAAGCCATTGGCGCCCAGCTCGGCGCGCAGGGCGCAGTCGTCCCAAAGCCGCTGGGCTCCGGCCGCCAACTGGTCCATCGATCCGTGGGCGAGGATGCCCGCCTGGTTGTCAACGATCCGGTTGTCCGGATCGACCGCGAACGACAGAACCGGCACTGAGCGCGCCCACGACTCGAGGAACGTGTTGGGCATGCCCTCGACGAGCGAGGTCTTGACCAGCGCGGTGCAGCTCGCGACCTCCTCGAGCAGCTGGGGCCGCTGCATGCCCGGCAGGAGCTCCAGGTTGGGTATTCGCGCCGCGCGCGCTCGCAGGGCGTCAGCGAAGACCGGGTCGGTCTGCTCGGTCGTCGGCGCGACCATCCGAAAGCTCAGGTCTGGCAGCTTCTCCGCCAGGTCGAGGAAGACCTCGGGCCGCTTGTAGTCGACGAAACGGTCGGCCCAGAGGAAGCGCCGAGCGTCGGTGCTCGACGGCTCGGCTGGCTGGCAGAAGCTCGGTATCAGCTGAGGATCGAGCGCCGGGAAGGCGGCGCGTGCGAGCTCGCGCTGCTGTGCGGTCTGGACGACCATCCGGTCGCTGTGCTCGACGGCCCGCCGGTACGCACGCAGGACGGGCTGGCTGCGGTCGGTACGGCTGAAGTCGAAGTCGAGGTCGTTGGATGCCGAGAACACCAGCTTGCGTCTCCGCGCGCGGCAGTAGGCGGCCGAGGGCACGACGTGGCCACCGCTGCCGCGCACGATGCAGACGCTCGCGTCGGCCCGCATCAGGGAGTGCCAGATCGTCGCCCCCTCGAGCAGCCCGCCGAGCCCGCTTCGATGCTCCGCACGCTCGATCAGCGTCGGCGTCGTCGGCTCGGTCGGATAGCGCTCGGTCGTCGGATAGATGACGTGGGCGACGCGCAGGCCACGCTCGACCAGGCCGTGGGCGATCAGCGTCGTTTGCAGCTCGGCGCCGCCGGCGACCTGGTCGTTGGGCCGCTTGCCGTAAAGCCGGGCGGCGTATGGGGCGTAGATCGCTACGTCGTTGCGCGGAGTCACGGTGCGCGATCCTAGCTCTGGGAGAGCCGGTCCCCAGCGGGTTGGGCCGCAGCGCCCGCTGCCCCGAGCAGGCGCGCCTGGCTGGTCTCGCCAAGCCGCACCTCGGCGCCGTGGACCTCGACGGTCTCATGAGCTGCGATCAGGTCGAGCAGCTCGCCGGCGCCGACCCAGCGCAAACCGCGCAGCGCCGGCAGCCGGACGATGTCGCGCTTCCAGATCATGCGCGCGAACGTGATCGCGTCGCGGTTCGCGCGCAGCTGGATCAGCCGCAGGTCGAACAGCCCGCCATGGAAGACCGGTGTCGGTGGCAGCCCAAGCCCCGCCAGCGCGGTGAAGGGCGCGTAGCCGAGCCCGTGCATGCCTCTGAAGGCGCTGTTGATCGTCTCGTGGATCGCCGTCGCAGTGCGCAGCGGGCCCAGTTTCGGCCGCTGCCAGGTCGGCAGGTCGCGCTCCGCCGCCGCCGCCAGCGTCCCCGCGCTGTAACCCCAGGCCGGAGCCACGAAGGTTGCTGGGCGCTGGCCCAGCACGCGCTCCTGCCACTCGGTCACGGCGTCGATCCGCCGGCCGGCCTCGGCCTCGTCGAGCTTGGCGAACTCACGCCACTCGATCTCGCCGCGATCGAACGCCTCGGTGTCGAGATGCAGGTATCCATGCCCAACTGTCTCAAAGGCTCCGTTCGAGATTCCCTCTGCGATCGCCGCGATCGAACGTGGCCAGACGTCCTCGAGCGGCACCTGGGTCTTCCCATCGTCGGCGAGCGCCCGCGCCGCGACGGCGAGGTTGAGCGTTGCCCCGGCGCTCGAGTAGGCGCGTGCGAGCGCGCGCACACGGCGTAGCTGGCGCTTGTCGGCGTGAGCCTCGCCCTGAGCCTGGTGCTGGGCGGTGCCGGGGATGTCGTCGAGCCGCACACAGCCGACGGGCGGGAGTAGCACCAGCGGGCGCTCGAGCACATCGGGCAGGTAGCGCGCGAGCGCCGCGAGCGCCCAATGGCCGTGCAGCAGCGTCCAGGCCGTCTCGACGTCTGCGCCGAGTACGAGCGTCCGGCCGTCGATGACGGTCGCGTGAGTGCCCAGGCGTGAGCGGACCAGCGGCTCGCCGCCGGCGATCAGCGTGAACTCCCCGTTCAGCGGGCCGGACGTGCCGAAGCGGGCGACGCCGGTTGCAACGCGGCGTGGCGGCAGCGGCGCGGCCGCGGCGGCAGCGCCGTTGGCGAAGATCACCGCCCCGGCGAGCTGTCCGGCGCCTACGAGTGCATGCAGCTCGGCCGCGTCGGCAGCGTCGCCAAATCCCACGGCACGAGCGTCTGGGGCATCGAGCAGTGGACCGAGGCGCCAGAGCCAAGCCAGCCCCGCTGCTAGATCGGCTGCCGGTGAGCCGGCCGCCGCGTAAAGGCGTCCGTCGCTCACCGCCGACTACCGGACGTAGTCGCCGACGCGGTAGCGGTGGAGATTGCCCTCGATCCACTTCAGCGTGCGCTCGAGACCCTCGCGGAGGTCGACGGTCGGCTTCCAACCCATCAGCTCAGATGCCAACGCCGGGCTCGAGATCAGGCGCATCACCTCGCTGTCGGGCGGCCGCACGCGTTGCTCGTCGAGCTCGACCTCGAGCTCGCGTCCGACGATCTCGCCGACGGTCTCGACGATCTCGCCGATCGAGTGGTCGGTACCCGTCCCAAGCTGGACGGTGCGGCCCAGCGCGGCATCGGACTCCGCGGCGGCGATGAAGCCAGCGGCGGTGTCGGTGACGAAGGTCATGTCGCGGCGCGGATCGAGCGAGCCGAGCCTGACAACGCCGCCGGCGAGCGCCTGGGTGATGATCGTCGGGATCACCGCGCGCGCCGACTGGTGCGGCCCGTAGGTGTTGAACGGTCGTAGGACCGTCGCGGGGAGCTCGAACGAGCGGTGGAAGCTGTCGATCAGCTTGTCGGCGCCGAGCTTGCTGGCCGCGTAGGGAGATTGCGTCTCGAGCGGGTGGTCCTCGGTGATCGGGACAGTTTGCGCGGTGCCGTAGACCTCGCTGGTCGACGTGTGGACGACACGGCCGACGCCGTTGTCGAGCGCTGCGCGCGCGACGTTGAACGTGCCAAGGACGTTGGTCTCGAAGAAGTCGCGCGGGTTGACGTAGGAGTAGGGTATCGCGATCTGCGCGGCGAGGTGCATCACCACGTCGGTGCCCTTGCTCGCCGCGGCGACCGACTCGGCGTCGCGCACGTCGCCGAGCACGATCTCGACGGCATCGCTGACGTCCTCGTCGAGCCAGGCGAGCGCGCCGCGGTCGCCACGCGAGGTGTAGCGGATCAGGCCACGCACGTTCGCGCCGCGCTCGACGAGCGTGGCGACCAGATGCGACCCGATGAACCCTCCAGCGCCGGTGACGAGCACGCGCTGCCCTTTGATGCTGCTCAAACCCTGCTCCTGTGTCCGCTTGCCTGCATCGCTCAGATCGCTCCGAGCGGGGAAGGCTAGCGGTGGCTGCGGCGGGTGAGCTTGACCCTGACGGTGTGCGAGGTCGCCTTGCCCGGGACGACGGCACGCAGGCGGGCGACACGCAGGCGGCGCAGCTGGCGTGCGGTCAGCTTGGCCTGGAAGCGGCTGCCCTCGACCGAACGGCGGGCGAAGGTGCGCCACTTGCCCTTGCGGGTCTTGACCTGCAGAGCGACGCGCTTGACCGACGGCTTGATGGAGCGGGACTTGACCTTGCCCTTGACGCGCACCGAGCGCGGCAGCGAGACCTTCTGCTTGTCGGTCCGGATGACGATGCTGATGCTGTCGTCCTCCGGCGGTGCGGGGGCGGCGGGGACCGGCTCGGAGGCGTCTCCGGCGATCACGCCGGCAACGTCACCGACGAGGTCGGCGCACGGGCTGCCGGCCTTGAAGCGGTAGTCGCCCGCGGCGCGGTCGACGTAGGGCAGGCCCGAGAGCGCCGTGTTGGAGCTCGCGCTGAAGCCGTTCTGGTTGGCGACTCCGGCTGGCTGGCTGGGGCCGGTCGTGTAGAGGCAGTTGGCGGTCGCCGTGTTGCCGGTACCGATGCTGCCGGACCAGGAGCCCTCGACGTTCCAACGCGGGCCGGAGCTCGTGATCGCGTTGTTGCGGACGGTGTTGGAGTCGGAGGCCTTGGAGCCCTCGCCGGCGAAGATCACGCCACCCTGGTTGCCGTCGATGATGTTGTGCTCGACGAGCGTGCCGTCGGCGCCCGGGTACATGTGGACGCCCCAGCCGCCGCCGTTGTTGCGCAGGATGTTCCAGCGCACGACCGCGTCGCGGGTGCCCGAGAGGTAGATCAGGTGGTCGAACTTGTTCTTCGACCCGTCAGGCTTGACCGCGGCGCCGCAGTTGTACATCTCGTTGCGCTCGATCACGACGCGCTGAGCGGCGTTGTAGGTACCGGCGAGTACGCAGATGCCCTCGCCGCCCTTGGTGACCACGTTGTCGCTGAACACGGCGTCGTCGGCCTGCAGCTTGGTGCCGACGCTGTTCGAGCTGCCGGTCGTGTCGATCTTCAAGCCCGATACGCGTGAGCGGGGCGCGGCGGGGGTGACCTCGAGGAAGGCGGTCAGCGTTGCGCGCTCGCCGGGGTAGCTCTGCAATGCGGTGTCGGGCTTGTCGAGGAAGATGTCGGCGCCGCCGTAGGTGCCGGCGCGGAGGCAGCCGGTCTGCCCGGCGGCGATCGAGCGGGTGAGCTTCTGAACGGTCTCGTAGGGAGCGGCCTCGGTGCCGGCGGCGGAGTCCGAGCCGGTGGGCGCTGCGACCTTGGTGCAGGTTGTCGGGGCGGCGGCCTCAGCCGGGGCGGCGGCCGTGGCGGTGGCAAGAGCGGCAACGCCCGCAACGAGCAGGGGACGGATGGACCGGGCGATGAATGCGTGTCCGTTGCGTGCCATGACCTCCGTATCGGGTGGTCACGGACCTTGCCTGCAGCGGGCGCACGAGTTCTGGACGAAAGTCCGGGCGTTTCGGCTTATGTAGCCTCAGCGGAGGCTGTCGGAGACCGTGTCGGCGACGTCGCCGACCAGGCCGGCGCAGGGGCTGCGGCTGTGGAAGCGGTAGTCGCCATCCGCCCGGTCGATGTACGGCGAACCGCCGATGACCGCGTTCGAGCCGACGCTGAAGCCCCAACGTCCGCCGATCCCGGATGGCGCGTCGGCCGACTGCGTGAAAAGGCAGTTGGCCGTGACGTGGTTGTCATCGCCGAAACGGCCCTCCCACGATGACTCGACATTGCGGCGGGGGGCGGAGTACGTGATCGCGTTGGCGCGGATCAGGTTGCTGTTGGACGTCGCGTTGCCGTAGCCGGCGATCACGACGCCGCCGAAGTTGCCGTCGATCACGTTGTGCTCGATCAGTGACTCGTCGGCGTTCGGGTAGAGGTGCACGGCCCAGCCGCCGTGGTTGGCGATCAGCAGGTTCCAGCGGATGCGCGTCCGGCGTGCGTCCTGGATGTAGAGCAGGTGGTCGAACTTGCCCGAGCGACCACAGTTGCGCACGACGTTGCGCTCGATCGTCACGCCGCTGACCCGGTTCTGCGAACCGACCAACACGCAGCTCTCATTCGAGCTGCCGAAGATCCGGTTGCCAACGATCCGCGCGCGGCTGGCCTGGACCTTGAGCGGCACCGTGTAGGTGCGGTCGAGCGAGGTCAGGCGCAGGTTGCGGACGCTGGCGCTGACTGCGCTCGGCTCGATCCAGATCGGGTCGAGGACCAGCGGGCGCCGGCTGCCGATCCCGCGCAGCGTCGCTCCCGGGCTGCGCAGATGGGCGACCTCACGGTGGCCGTAACGCCCCGGTTTCACGCAGCCGGTTTGGCCGCCGCGCAGGGAGCGCGCGAGCCGTTTGACCGATCGGTAGGGCCGGGCGAGCGTCCCGCGGCCGTGACCGTGGTCGAATCCGTGCGGGCCGGCAAAGCGGTCGCAGCCGAGCGCTGACGCATCGTCGACGTTGGTACTTGGTGGAGCCGACGGCGTGGCGACTGAGTCGGCGCGCGGCGGCACCGTCCCACCACCGAGGTCGCCGACGACCGCCACCGCCAGGAAGACCGCGACAAGCAGCATGATTCCGGCGCTGCGGTAGAGAGAGCGAGGGGTCATCTCAGGCCGCCCGGATAGGCTCGGGGCCGTGTCCGACACGCTTGTCCTCTGCTACCACGCGATCAGCGACAGCTGGCCTGCCTCGCTCGCGGTCTCCGCCGACCAGTTGCGGACTCAGCTCGAGCGGCTTGTTAGGCGCGGATACCGTGGCGTTACCTTCAGCGAGGCGGTCGCCGGCGGCCATTCCGGCCGCACGCTCGCCGTGACCTTCGACGACGCCTATCGCTCGACGCTGCTGGCCCAGCCGATCCTCGCCGAGCTCGGACTGCCGGGGACGGTCTTCGTGCCGACTGCGCACGTTGGCAGCGCCAAGCCGATGAGCTGGGACGGCATCGACCAATGGGTCGGCGGTTCGCACGAGGGGGAGTTGAACTGCATGGACGCCGCCGAGTTGCACGCCCTCGCTGATGCGGGCTGGGAGATGGGCGCGCACACCCACAGCCATCCGCACCTGACGACGCTCGACGACGCTGCGCTCGCACGCGAGTTGAGCGAATCGCGCGAGCGGGTCGAGCAGTTGATGGCCGCGCCTTGTGGCTCGCTGGCCTATCCGTACGGGGACTTCGACAGCCGCGTCGTGGCCGCCGCTCGGGCTGCCGGCTATAGCGCCGCCTGCACGCTCGACGTCGGCAGTTACGGCGGAGATCCGCTGACCTGGCCCCGCGTTGGTATCTACCGCGACGAGCCGGACTGGCGTGTCGCGCTCAAATGCGCTCCACTCGCGCGGCGTGTTTCGCTTGCCAAGCTGCGTCATCCGCTGCAGGCTCGCTGAGGCCGGAAGGTCGAACAACAACGGGGGAGCCAGCATCAGCTAGCTCCCCCGTATAAAGCTGTTCGGCGTCGACGCTTTAGGCGCCCGACGGGCGGTGCGTCAAACGGCGCAGGCCGAGGCCAAGCGCCAGCAGGATCGCGCCGGCGGCGAGCAGGACACCGAGGTCAGCGCCGGTGAACGGCAGTGACGCTCCAGCGTCGGTCTCGACCGGCGTTACCGCTGCGGTACCGCTGTCGGTGGGGCCGCTGTCACCGCTATCGCCAACTCCGGCGACGACGTTGTTCGGGCCGCCGTAACCCTCGTTGCTCGACTGCGCCATGGCCGCAGTCGGAACGAGCATCGCGACCGCAAGCGCGGCGATCAGCACCTTGTTGATGATCGATCTACTCATGAGGCCAGTGCACTCCTTAGTTTTCTCGACAGGTCGCGGGTGCACTCAGAAATCTCGGTCCGGCTACCCGTTCCCGAAGAGTGCTTGCGTTCAAGCTCTAAACCTTTGATACCACGGAAGTTCCACGGTCGCAAACCGTTTGAAATCCCGCTGTCAATGCGCAGTCTTGACGCCTGAAGCTGCATGATAACGACCCTTCGGTCGGTTACCTGGGCCCGATCCGGCTCTCGACGTCGCGCAGGATCAACTGGTTCAGCCGCTCGGGGGTCACGAAACGGCCGCCGCGCAGTTGGCGCTGGACGCGCCTGGCGACGCGATCGAGCGGGCTGAGCTCGCGTGATCGCGCGACTAGGCGTAGCGCATCCGGGCGGCGATCCTCCGCCGAGGCGATCGCGGCGAGCGCCAGATAGGCGTATGGATCGCCGGGCTCGCGGTCGAGCGCCTTGTCGATGTAGACCTTGGCGTCGCCGTAGCGGTGGTGGTTTGCCTCGATGACCGAGGCGGTCGTGTACGCGGTTGGCGAGAGTGGGTTCAGCTTCGCTGCGCGGTCGAGGCGGTCGAGCGCGGCGGCAGGGTCGGTCGCCGCCAGCTTGCGCGCATTGCGCAGGTCGCGATCGGCCAGCCACGGGAAGGTGAGTGCGGTTGCGAGCACGATCGCGCCAATGGCGCCCGCGGCAAATGCGCCGCGGCGGATACCTGTGGGCAGCTGCCTTCCTGCCCGCGCGGGGCCGTCGCAGGCGGCGGCGAGTGCCAGCGCAGCGAATGCGGCGCAGCCGAGCGCGGGGAACTCCCAGATCCAGTCGAGCATTCCGTGCACGACGAAGTAGGCGAATGTCAGAATCCCCGCGGCCGCCGTCGCCGCACCCAGGGGCGAGCCGCGCCGAACCGCAGCGAAGGCCGCCAGCAGGGCACCGATCAGCGCGCCAAGGAAGAGGACGGTCCCAATCAGGCCCGTCATCGACATCACGCGCAGGGCGAGGTTGTGGGGATAGGCGGGGGTCTCTGGGGTATCGCCGTAACGGAGGTACTGGCGGCCGTAGTTGTCGGAGCCGACGCCCAGGAGCGGGTGGTCGCTGAAGTTCTTCCATGCGACTTCGAAGTAGTCGTAGCGGTAGCTGCCCGCGGAGAGGCCGAAGCGCGAGCCGTTGAAATGCGGCTCGCCCTCACCCTTCTTGAAGTCGTCCCAGAGCCGGTCGGCGACATCGACCGGGTTGCCCTCGATCGTCGTAAAGGCGATCGCGCCGCCGAAACAGGCGATCGCGAAGGCGGCGATCACCGCGATGCTGAGGCGGCGGCTGGTGGCGGCGCTCGTCTTCACGCCTCGGTCGAGCATCCCCCACAGCACGCCGGCGATGACCAGCAGCGCGCTGACCAGCAGCGCGGCATGGGCGCCGTCGCTGACGTACTCGCTCGGCGGCGTCCGCCCGTTGTAGCCCTCGTAGGCATCGAGCAGTGGGCCGAACATCGCGGCTGTACCGATCCCGACTAGTGCCAGCGCCACGATCGTGCGGGCGCGACCCGGAACGACGGCGATCAGCAGCACTGCCATCAGGGGCAGCGCGGCCATCCAGCTGCGGCTCTGGCCGAGGATCGCCAGCGCGACCATCAGATTGGCCGACCCGAGCAGCAGCCCGCGCAGCAGCGGATGCAGCTCGCGCCGTCCCGCAAGGACGATCGCCGGGAAGAAGGCTGTGAACCAGAGCGCGACGTTGGCGTTCGCGTAGCCCGTCGGCTCGCTGAGCCGGCCCTCGTAGAAGAAGCCGATCGGGTCGCTCGAAGCGGCGGCGCGCAGGAGCTCGACCAGGCCTACACCGGCGATGCCAAGCGCATAGGCCGCGAGTAGGAAAGCCGCGACGCGGCCTTTGACGGGCCAAAGGGCGAACAGCGCGAACACGATCGCGTACATCGCCGTGCGGTTGGCGCCGTCCCAGGCGATGCCCTGCTGGTCGGCCCAGAGGATCGACAGGTAGCTCCAGGCGGCGTAGGCGGCCAGCAGGCCGGTCGCCCAGGCGGCCGCGGGCCGCGGGCTGGGGCGGGGCAGCGCGAGCAGGCCGACCGCGAGCAGCGCGAGCAGCAGCAGCGTGGTCGGCAGATAGGTGGTCTGGCGGAAGCCGCCCTCGTCGCCGGCGAGGAAGACGAAGGACGCCAGTGCCAGGACGGCGATCGGCAGGGCGGGGTTCTCGGCTAGCAGCCGTTGCAGCGGCGAGCGCGGGTCGGCTTCCTGCCCAGGTGGGACGGTTTCAGCCGCCGTCTCCATCGCTCAGGCTTCCCGCCGCTGGATGCCCTCGCGCAGCGCCGCGACGACGCGGTCTTGCTGGGCCTCCGAGAGATGCGGGAAGAGCGGCAGGGTGAGCTCGGCGCGAGCCACCAGCTCGCTGCGTTGGAGTCCGGCGGTGGCTGCATCGGCGTAGGCACTCAGCTCGTGGACCGCCGGGTAGAGAACGCTCGTCTGCACGCCGTGGTCGGCGAGCATCGACTCGCGCAGCGGATCGCGCTGGTCGGGGGTATCGAGCATTACCGGCATCACGTAGCAGGAGGAGCGATCGACCTCGGAGTCACGATACGGAACGGTCAGGCCGGGAACGTCGGCGAGCAGCTCGCGATAGCGGTGGACGAGGCGGCGACGCTGCGCGACATCCTCGGCGAGGCCGTCGAGCCGCGCCTCGAGCAGGGCTGCTCGCGGCTCGTCGATCCGATAGTTGAAGCCGAGGGCGACGACGTCGTAGCCGGTCGAATGGCCGCGGTGGCGATCCCAGGTGCTCGCCGTCAGTGCATGTGCGCGACGCGTGCGAGCTAGCTCGGCGACCGCGTCATCGTTGGTGGCCAGTAGGCCGCCCTCGCCACACGACAGGACCTTGTTCGAGAAGAAGCTGAAGCAGCCTGCAAGCCCGATCGTTCCGAGCATCTCGCCCGATGTCGACGTCGCGTCCGGGGCGTGGGCGGCATCCTCGATCAGCGCGATCCCGCGCTCGTCGCAGAGCGCCCGCAGTTGCTCGACGTCCGTCGAGTAGCCGGCGTAGTGGACCGTGCAGACCGCTTTGGTGCGCGGCGTGATGCGCGCCTCGACGTCTGCGGGGTCGAGACCGAGGTCGCTCGGCGCCAGAACGTCGGCGAAGACCGGCTCCGCGCCGCAGTAGCGCACGGCGGCGGCCGAGGCCACGAACGTGATCGCCGGAACGATCACCTCGTCGCCGGGTCCGACGCCGGCGGCCAGGTAGGCGAGATGGAGGGCCGAGGTGCAACTCGACATCGCGATCGCGTGACGGACACCGAGATGCTCGGCGAAAGCCCGCTCGAACGACTCGGTACGCGGCCCCATCGTCAGCCAGCCGGAGCGCAGCGTCTCGGCGACCGCGTCGACCTCCTCCTCGCGGAGGCGGATGTCGAACAGCGGGATCAGGTCCTCGGCCATCGCGTGGCCGTCAGGAAGACAGTGACTTGCCGCTGATGTAGAGATCAGTCTTCAGGCTCTCGTACTCGGCGATCGCGCGCTCGTAGTCCTGGGGCCGCCCGATGTCGAGCCAGTATCCGTCGAAGAGGTACGAGCCGACCGGCTCGCCGGCTTCGATCAGCCGCAGCACAAGATCGGGCACGTCGAGGTTGACGCCCTGCTCGATGTACTCGAGCGCGCGTGGCTCCATCGCGTAGACGCCCATGCTCACCACATACGGCACCTCAGGCTTCTCCTCGAAGCCGGTCACGGTCCGGGTCCGGCCGGCCTCGCCGTTGACGTGTAGGACGCCATAGTCGGTGCGCACCACGCGACGGTGTGAGGCGATCGTAAGGAGGTTGCCGGACTCGCGGTGCAGGTCCATCAGGTCGGAGTAGTCGAGCGTCGTCAGCACATCGCCGTTCATCACCAGGAACGAATTGTCGAGGCGGTCGATGTCGGCCAGCGGGCCGACGGTGCCGAGCGGCTCGTTCTCCTCCTGGTAGTCGATGCTGACGCCCCACTTCGAGCCGTCTCCCATGACCGCGCGGACAAGGTGGGCAAGATGGCCAACGGCGAGCGTGATGTCGGCGAAGCCGAGGTCGCGCAGCTGGTGGATGACGACGTCGAGGATCGCGCGGTCGCCAATCGGCAGCAGCGGCTTCGGCAGTACGGTCGTGTAGGGCCCAAGACGGGAACCTTTGCCACCGGCGAGGATCACGGCACGTGTGCTCATGCTAGGTCTCTCGGCAATAGCTGTCCGAGCTTGAGCGCTGGATGGTGAATGTCTCTCGGCGAGGGCGCCGAACGTATGCTTGAAGAGATGGCACTAAGGATTCTGGCACGGGTTCTGTATTGGCTGGTGGTACTGGCCGTCTCGATCGTGCTCTTGGTACTGCTGGTCTCGTTCTTCGAGTCCCGTGACGAGTCTCAGCTCGACGCCGGTACGTCCTTGCTGCTCTCCTTGCGCAGCTCGGCCGGCATCTTCACCGTCTGACGCGCGAATACGATGATTCGCTGGGCGGCGCTATATAGCGGATGGCAGGCGCTAAGCACCAACCGCTTGTAGCCAACCGGATCGGTGACCCAGACGTCGCTCGGGTCGACGAGCTGCGTCTTCTGGACTCTGTAGACGAATTTGCCGTAAGGCATCGACACGATGATCTGGTCGCCGCGCTCGAGTTTGTCGACGTCGTGGAACGGTGCCCCGTGGGTAGTGCGGTGGCCGGCGATCGCGACCGTGCCCTTCTCGCCTGGCAGCGGCGTCTCCGGATAGTGGCCGGGGCCCTTGCGCAGGCTGTCGGTGTCGGTGCCCTCGACGACGTAGTACGACTTGTCGAGCGTCGGGAACTCGATCTTGCCGATTGCGTCGCCTCGCAGCGGCTCCTTGCGGATGACTCGTGGCGGCGGGTCTTCGAGCTCGCGCTCCAACGTCGCCTGCTCGCGGCCGGCGGTGAACGCCGAGATCGGCTCCTGCCAGGCGAACGTCAGGCCGGCGTCGCAGATCAGCAGCAGCCCGCTAACGATCATCACGTGCGCGGCGAAGCGCAGTACACGGTGTCCTGCGCGGAGGGCGATGTTGGCGAAGCTTCCTGGCATGCTCTGGCCAGTGTACGAATCGGACGGCGCAGGAGGCCCCACTTTGCAGGTGCGGGATGGGGGAGGCCTCGCGTTGCTACGCGACGAATGGTCGGCGCTCGCCGAGGCGGGCGGCAACCTGTTCGGGACCTGGGAGTGGGCCGACTGCTGGTGGCGTCACTACGGCGCCGAGCGGCACGCAATGCCGCTCTCCTGCTTCGACGGGGACGGGCGGCTGGCGGCGATCCTGCCGCTGTGCATCGATCGTCGGCGACCGTTGCGCCTGGCGCGCTTCATTGGCCACGGTGCGGCTGACGAGCTCGGCCCGATCTGTGCGCCCGCCGATCGAGTGGCGGCGCTCGACGCGCTTGCCGGTGCACGTTCGGCGGTCCCTGAGTCCTGGTCGCTGCTGCTCGCCGATCGACTCGTCGCCGATCATGGCTGGAAGCTGCCGAGCGGCGCTCGGACGTTGCGGCACGAGTCGAGTCCGGTCGTTTCGATCGCCGGTCTTGACTGGGACAGCTATCTGGCGACGCGCAGCTCGAACTTCCGCTCGCAGGTCCGTCGCAAGGAGCGCAAGCTGCAGCGCGAGCACGGGCTCAGCTACCGGCTCTGCGACGACCCGGGGCGGCTCGACGCTGACATGGCTTCGCTGTTCCTGTTGCATGACGAGCGTTGGGGCGAGAAGGGATCGGGCGCGTTCAACAGCGTCCGGCAGGCGTTCCATCTCGACTTTGCGCGTATTGCGCTCGAGCGCGGCTGGCTGCGGCTTTGGATCGCCGAGGTCGATGGCGAGGCAGTTGCCGCCTGGCACGGCTTCCGCTTCGGCGGATCCGAGTGGTACTACCAGTCTGGCCGCGACCCGGAGTGGGAGCGGTCCTCCATTGGGCTGGTGCTGATGGCCCACACGCTGCGATCGGCGATCGAGGACGGCATGGACACCTACCGGCTGCTGCGCGGCGGAGAGACTTACAAGGAGCGCTTCGCCACTGGCGACGTCGGTGTCGCCTCGGTTGCGGTGCCCGCGAACGCCGTCGGTCACGCTGCGATCCTCGCCGCGCGGGCAGCTATCGATCTCCCGGGGCCGCAGCGCCGCCTCGCGCGGCGCCTCGCCGCCAACTGAGTCCCAGTTCAGTCGCGGCTGGAGAGCGCGCGAGCCTTGTCGCGCGCGCGCTTGAGCAGCGGCCGGCCATGGGCGCGGTAGGCGTAGCGTCCGCGCCCCGCCGGTCCGCGCCCGAAGGCCCTGAAGGCGGTGTGGGAGCGGGAGGTCGTCGAGAACTTGCGTTTCCACTCGGTGTCGTCGCCGAGCAGATCGTGGGCGTCGAGGCCGAGCTCGAAGCAGCGCTCGACGATCGAGAGACGCATGACCAGCCCCGGCGCGAGCTTGCGGAAGCGCTCGTCGAAGCCGGTCTTGAGCAGGTAGAGCCGGTTGCGGTGCAGCAGCGTCAGGTCGAACGCGGCAAGGTCGCCGTCGAGCTCGATGCCCGAGAGGCGAAGCTCGCCGCGGCGGGCGAAGGCGTGCGCGACCTCGCGGTAGAACTGGGCGGTGGGGGGCGACGACAGGATCGCCGTGCCGTTGCGTGCCTTCCAGCCGCTTCCCTCGACGGCGAAGCCGCGGTCGAGCTGGCCGTCGATGTCGTCGGGGATCTCGATGATGTCGAAGCGCGCCTCGTGGTCGCGGCTCATCTTGCGGCGGAAGCGCTCGATCGGAGCGCCCCAGCGCGGCTTGCTGCCCGCACGCCACTCGTCGAAGTCGCCGCTGGTATCGACGATCGGCGAGACGTGGATCGGCTCGGCGAGTTCCGGCATGCCGAGCTGCGTGGCATGGCGCTCGGCGACCGCCAGTGCGGGGTCCGTCGTTGGCAGCGCAAACAGCTCGAGCGCACGGCGACCATCGTCGAATGCCGCCGTGAGGACCGCGTCGAGAGCCTCGGCATCGGCCGCGATCGGCCTGGAGACAGGGCTGTGGACGTTGGCTAGTGCGGCCAGGCCGCCGGCGTCGGTGTGCAGTGGGAGCGCTGCCACCAGCTCGTCGCCGCGACGCGCCAGGCAGACCTTCAGTTCACTGCCGGCCCCGAACGCGCGCCACCACGCGAGGTACCACTCGTGACAGTCGAACGGCATCGAGTCCTCGCCGAGCAGCGCGTTCCACTCGTCGGCTAGCGCCTCAAAGTGATCGTCCTTCGTTACCCAGTCGATCGTTGTTGCGGCCGTCAATGTCCCTCGTCGTCGGCTGCTGCCGGCGGCCGTGACTCCTCGGCCAGCGACGTGATCGCCAGGCTGCCGCGGGCGGCGCCCTCGAGGACGTCGGTCGCCTCCTCGGCCGAGCGCGCGTAGAGCTCGACGAGCATGTGGACGACGATCTGGCCGTCCTCCTCGTGCTTGTGGAAGCGGACGTGGGTGAAGAACTCGCGCGTGCCGTGATCGCCGAAGGCGGCGAAAGCGAGTGAGTCGGCGGCCTCGGGCCCGGAGCAGCTCTCTACCTGGTCACCCTCGACGGTGACGGTGCAGGAGGCGACCCACGGCGTGCCGGTGACCATCCGCTCCCAGCGGTCGTCGACTGCCTCGATACGGCTGATCCGGCGGCCGTCCTCCTCGTAGAAGGCGAGGCTGAGGTGCGGCTGGTCGTGCATGCAGTCGAGGCACTGCACGACCGCCTCTTGGACCTCCTCGACCGGCTCGACGGCCTCGCCGGTGTCGGTGTCGACCTTGAGGATGCCCTCGTAGTGGACCTGCACCTCGAGGTTCTGCGACCAGCAGCGATAGCAGCGCAGCCAGCTGGAGCGCGTTCCGACGGAATCTGGGGCTGAGCCCTCCATGCAGCCCATTATGACCGCCGCTCCGCGCAGTGCCCGATCACCAGATGGTCCGCGCCGGATCAAAGGTGCGGATCGCTTCATCTCGTGTGACGAGCGGAACGGCGTGTGCGACGGCTGTGGCATAGATGATGCGATCGGCCGGGTCTCCAGGAAAGGGATCTGGAAGGGCTCCTGCGTGGACTGCGATGCCGATGTCGACCGGCGCAATCTCGATTTCTTTCGCCGAGGCCCCTTGCCGGATCCACGCCTCGACGTCTCGGTCGAGGGCGAGTCGACCGCGCCGAACGAGGGTGACGACCTCGAGGCAGCTTGCGACGCTGAGCATCAACCGGTCGGCAGTCTCTATTGCCGATCGGGCCAATGGTGAAAGACGGTCCGGAGCAGTCAGCTTCCACAGCCATACGTGGGTATCGATCGCAATCACTCGCGCTCGGCGTCCATGGGATCCAGAATCGGCTTGATCAACTCCTCGTCGTCGACAAGAAAGGTGACGCTGCCCAAAAGCGATGGCGGCTCGTCGACCGGGGAAAGCTGTGCCACCGGCCGCCCCCGCTTGGTCACGATGATCGTCTCCCCGGTCGTCGCAACCCGATCTAGGAGCCCCAGGCACTTGGCCTTGAACTCGCTCGCTGCGATTCGGATCGCCATATGACCACTGTACATGGTCACCTTCCCTCGCTATCGGGCTTGCAGCGGAGGCTCAGCGCTTGAGCAGCAGCCAGACGAGCACGATTGCGAAGGCGATCTGGCCGATTCCCATCGCCGTGCCGAGGTTGGCGGCGCCGGCCACGAGGGCGATCGCGGTCGTCGCGGCGAAGACGCCCAGCAGGACGGCGGCTTGGGCAGGGAGGGTCATCGCGGGGCATCCTCGCCGGTTGGGGAACTTGCCGCGTCGTCGGTCTGCCGGCGTAGCGCGGCGACGAGCTCCGGCACGTCGTGATCGGGGTTCTGGACGGCGAGCAGGCGCTCGGCTTCGCGGCGGCCGCCGAGCGCCCGCAGCGCCGACTCGCCATGCTCGGCGACCAGCTCGCGCAGCGCCGTCAGCCGGCGGGAGCGCAGCCGGCGGGCGGGAATGTCGACCTCCTTGCGGTGGGCGGCGAGCGCGTCGGCCAGCTCGGCGATCCCAGAGGGGGGAGGTACCGAGGAGACCGCGACGACCGGGATCCCGCGCGAGCCGAGCGCCCGTGCGGCCTGGCTGAGGTCACGGCGACTGCGCAACGCGACGTCGCCGAGGTCGGCCTTCGTCACCACCAGCACGTCGGGCACCTCCATGATTCCCGCCTTGAGGAACTGCAACGTGTCGCCGGAGCCCGGCTGGACGACAACGGCGACGGTGTCGCAGACCTCCTCGACGTCGGTCTCGGACTGGCCGACGCCGACTGTCTCGATCACCACGACGTCAAAGGCGGCGGCGAGTGCCTGCGCGGCCTCGCGCGTCGGCGCCGCTAGCCCGCCTAGACGCCCGCCGGCGGCCGTCGAGCGGATCAGGATCCCGTCGTCGCGCGGGTCGTGCTCGATCCGGGCGCGGTCGCCGAGTAGCGAGCCGCCCGAGCGGCGCGAGGACGGGTCGACAGCCAGGACCGCAACCGTCTGGCCGCGGTCGCGCCACTCGTGGACCAGCGCGCTCAGCAGCGTCGACTTGCCGGCGCCGGGCGGACCAGTCAGGCCGATCAGATGGGCCGGCGCCTCGCTGCCGAGCGCGGCCGGGGAGACCTCGCGCAGCAGCGCCGTCGTCTGCTCACGTCCCTTCACCGAACGGTCCTCGATCAGGTTCAGCGCGGCCGGAGCCGCGCCACGCTCGCGCTTACGTAGCCGCTTGCCGAGCAGCTGTCCCTCTGCGGCCACGGCCGGCACGCTATCCGACACGCCGACGATCCCGCCGGGCCCAGCAATAGTGGCGCTGGGCAGATTGCGGTGGGAATACCGCGGACATCTGCCCACGAAGCGGTGCTGCGAAAGGTGGGGCAGCTCGCGGCGAAAATATCGCCGCAATCCGCCCCGCTTGCGCTGTAGATGCCCGATGCCGGTCGCGCCGCGGAGTTGTTGAGCTAGAGACGCGCGAGGAAGACCCGTAGTTCCGCGACCACGCGCTGGGGATGCGATTCGAGTTCGGCCGCTGCGTAGCGCCGTGTCTCGAAGCCCGCGAGCGCAAGTCGGCGATCACGCTGGCGATCATGGGCGAACGCCCGGCGCCGAGCATGGTGGGTGCGGCCGTCGACCTCTACGACCAGCCGCTGGTCCGCCCAGAGGAAGTCGGCCTCGTAGCCGCTGTTGCCGTCGAGCGGAATCCAGGCGTTGACTCGGGGACGCGGCAGGGCGGCCGCGGCGATCAGCTCGAGCATCCGTTCCTCGGCGCCACTGCGCGTGACCGTCGACGGGCCGTACCCGACCAAGATCGCGGCGAGCCTGCGGGCGCCACGCCGTGTGGGGTTCCGGTCGATCGCGGCTTGGACGGCATCGAGGTCGAAATGACGCAGGGCTTCGGCCCGGTCGACCGCGCGCTCGACCTCCCTACGCTCGGCGACCGCTGCGAGATCGAGGAGTGTCCGCGCCGGAGCGGTGCAGGGGATGCGCTCGTGGCTGGTGATGTCGCACGGCTCGAGCCCGTCGGCCCGATGGACGCCGATCCCTGCCCTCGATCGCCCCGCCCGACCGGGAGCCATGACATCCACGATCCGGCGGTCGCCCGCAAAGTCCCATAGCGCCGCCGCCGAGCGGTGCGACAGCACGGCACCGGCGCCGCAGGCGAGGACCGCGGCGATCCAGCGTCCGCGGGCGGTGGTGTGGCCGGTTGCGTAGACACCGGTGTGGAGCCGGGTGAGGCGGCCCGCCGCCGCTCGGTCACGGATCGCCCGCGGACTCAGGCCCAGCGCCGCGAGTTGGCCGATTGTCAGCACTCCATGTTGGTGGCGCGCATGCTTGGCGAGGGCCCGATCGGAGCGGTCAGTGCTGACCTGGGCAGATTCCGGCGACATATTCGCCGCGATCTGCCCCTTATGGGCGGGATGCCGGGTGGAGGCGGCCATTTCCGCAGCGTCGCCCAAGAGGGGCGACCGCTGGGTTACGAATGTGACTGATGTGCGACGGCGTCGCTATGCCGCCGCTGCGACGCCGTTGCGCTCTGCGACGAGGTCGACGATGTCGCCCATGATTCGCGACACCTCGAAGTCTTTCGGCGTGTAGACGCGGGCGACGCCGGCGGCCAGCATCTCCTCCTCGTCGACCTTCGGGATGATCCCGCCGACGACGATGGGAACGTCCGCTCCGGCGGCGCGCAGCTCTTCAAGCACCTGGGGGATCAGCTCGCGATGCGAGCCGGAGAGGATCGACAGGCCGACGACGTGGACGCCCTCCTGGACGGCAGCTTGGGCGATCCGCGTCGGCGTCAGGCGGATTCCCTCGTAGACGACGTCCATGCCGGCGTCGCGCGCCCGCACGGCGATCTGCTCGGCGCCGTTGGAGTGGCCATCGAGGCCCGGCTTGCCGACGAGGATCTTGATCCGCCGGCCGAGGCCCTCGGAGACCGCCTCGACACGGTCGCGCAGCTCGTCGAGCGCGTCGTCACCGGGGGCTGCTGCGGCGTCGGCGACGCCGGTCGGGGCGCGGTACTCGCCGAAGACCTCGCGCAACGCGGCGGCCCACTCGCCGGTCGTGACGCCGGCCTTGGCGGCCGCCAGCGTGGGGGGCATGATGTTCGAGTTGGGGTCGGCGGCTGCCTTGCGCAGCTCCTCCAGCGCAGCCTGTGCCGCGGCGTCGTCGCGCTCGGAGCGCCACTGCTCGATGGCGGCGATCTGGTTCTGCTCGACCGCCGGGTCGACGGTCAGGATGCCGCCGTCCTCGCCCTGCTGCAGCGGCGACGGCTCGGTGCTGGTGAAGACGTTTTGGCCGATCACCTTCTGCTCGCCGCTCTCGATCGCGCCGACGCGGGTGCGATGTGACTCCACCAGCTGCGTCTTCATGTAGCCAACCGCGGCGACCGCGCCGCCGTGCTCGCTGACGATCGCCATCTCGGCGCGCGCGCCGTCGACCATCTCGCTGACCAGACCGTCCATCACCTTCGAGCCCTCGAAGATGTCGGGGTAGTCGAGGATGTCGGTCTCGTGGGCGAGAATCTGCTGGATCCGCAGCGACCACTGTTGGTCCCACGGCCGCGGCAGGCCGAGCGCCTCGTTCCAGGCGGGAAGCTGGAGCGCGCGGGCACGAGCATCGCGACCGAGCGTCACCGCCAGTGCCTCGAGCACGATCCGAATCACATTGTTCTCGGGCTGGGCCTCGGTCAGGCCGAGCGAGTTGACCTGCACGCCGTAGCGCATGCGCAGGAACTTCTCCTCGGTGACGCCGTAGCGCTCGCGGCCGATCTGCTCCCAGAGCTGGCCCATCGCGCGCAGCTTCGCGTGCTCCTCGATGAAGCGGATGCCGGCGTTGACGAAGAACGAGATCCGGCCGAAGAGGCGCGGGAAGGTCTCCTCGGGCACGCGCGGGCGGGCCTCGTCGAGCACGGCGATCGCGGTGCTAAGCGCATATGCGATCTCCTGGACGGGCGTCGCGCCGGCCTCCTGCAGGTGGTAGCTGCAGATGTTGATCGGGTTCCACTTCGGAACCTCGTCGACGGTGAAGGCGATCATGTCGGCGATCAGCCGCAGCGATGGCTCCGGCGGGAACGCGTAGGTCCCGCGCGACAGGAACTCCTTGACGATGTCGTTCTGGGTCGTTCCCTGGAGCAGCCCGCGGTCGACGCCGTTCTCCTCGGCGACCGTCATGTAGAGCGCCAGCAGCCAGGCGGCAGTCGCGTTGATCGTCATCGACGTGTTCATCTCGCCGAGCGGGATGCCGTCGAGCAGGGCGTGCATGTCGCCCTTGTGGGCGACCGAGACGCCGACCTTGCCGACCTCGCCACGCGAAAGCTCGTGATCGGGGTCGTAGCCCGTCTGGGTCGGCAGGTCGAAGGCGATCGAGAGGCCGGTCTGGCCCTTCTCGAGGTTGCGCCGGTAGAGCGCGTTGGAGTCCTTGGCCGTCGAGTGGCCGGCGTAGGTGCGCATCACCCATGGGCGATCGCGCTCGGGCAGGCGGTGCGGGGGCTGGTCGCTCATTACGCGGAATTCTACGGCGAGGCGGCGAGCGCGGCGAATCGCCGGCCCGTTGTTATCGTCCTCCGTTCGCCATGGCACGGGCCATCGACGTCGAACACCTCGGGCGCGACCGCGTCATCTGCGCCTATGAGACGGCTGGCCTGATCGTTGATCCCGGGCCGACGTCATCGCTCGACACGCTGCTCGACTCCATCGAGGAGGAGCCGCAGGCGCTGCTGCTGACCCACATCCACCTCGATCACGCGGGCGCCGCCGGCGTTATGTGCCGCAAGTTTCCGCAGCTCAAGGTCTATGTCCATGAGCGCGGAGCGCGCCACCTCGCCGACCCTTCGCGGCTGCTTGCCAGCGCCGAACGGATCTACGGCGACCAGATGGATCGCCTATGGGGCGAGTTCGCTCCGGTTCCTGAGGAGCGGATCATCGCGCTTCAGGGTGGCGAGCGGATCGAGGGCGGCTTCCAGGTGGAGTACACCCCCGGCCACGCCTCGCACCACGTCAGCTACTTCGACGAGGTCACCGGCGACGCGTTCGTCGGCGACGTCTGTGGTGTGCGGATCCCGCCGCACGAGTATGTGATCCCACCGACCCCGCCGCCGGATATCGACGTCGAGGCGTGGCTGCGCTCGCTCAACATCGTCGCGAGCCACCAACCGCGGGCGCTGTGCCTCACCCACTTCGGCCGCTTCGAGAACGTCGGCGAGCACATCGACCGCCTGCGCGAGGAGCTGACGCTGCGCGCCGAGAAGGCGCGCACGCTCGACTCTGAGGCGTTCGAAGACTGGATCCTCGCCGAGGCCCGGCGCGCCGTTGACGCGGACTCCGTCGGCTCGCTCTTCCAGGCCTCGGTGCCGAGCGACATGTACGACGGCCTGCGCCGCTACTGGGACAAGCGCGCCGAGCGCGAGGCGGAGGCAGCCGCCCGATGAGCGCCACCGTCGAGCTCCCACGCACCTCCGGCCCCGGCAGCGGCCTCGGCGGCAACTGGCGCGTGATCGTCCTCAACGACAACCACAACACCTTCGAGGGCGTCGCCACCGCGCTTGCCCGCTACATCCCCGGCGTCAGCCTCGACAAGGGCCACGCGATCGCCGGCCAGATCCACCGCACCGGCCAAGCCATCGTCTGGACCGGCCACCGCGAGACCGCCGAGCACTACTGGGACCAACTCCGCGACGCCGGCCTCACCATGGCGCCGCTAGAGCAGGACTGACGTTTTTTCGCGGCTCGGCCGCGTAGTGGCTAGGGACAGACCGCGTGGCCGCGGGTCCCGTCTCCGGTGTCGGTTTCCGTGCTCGGCTCCGCTCGTTCCGCTGGGACTACGCCCCGTGCCTGGCGCGAACTGCCGTGCAGGGTGCTCACGCTGGTCGACGGCAGAGGCTCCGCCCGGATGCTCCACTCACTACGCCTGCGCGCGCAATCCCGCCACCGTCGCCACCCGCGAGAGGGCGGCGCTGGGGCCTAGATAAGCAGTCTGCATATAGTCATAGGCACGTACCTATGAACATCACCATTGGCGGCATCAGCTTCGATCATCACCACTACGACGAGCGTGGCGATGTCCTCTATCTCAATGTTGGCGAGCCGCGTCCGCAGGCTCATGGTCTAGAGACAGCCGAGGGCCATGCGATCCACTACGACGAGAACTGGGCCGTGATCGGCCTCTCTCTTCTCAACGTGCGCTGGACGCTCGAGCGTGAGGATCAGCTAACGCTGACGTGGCCCGAAGGCCACGTAGATGCTGAGACTCTGAGTGCCGTCTTAGCGGCGGCGTAGTAGTCGCTACTGCGCGGCGGCGGCCACGGTGGCCGGATCCAGGAAGCCCATGCCGGCGATGGTGTGGAAGGTGGGGAGGAGGGGGACTTGGTAGTAGCTCTGGATTGAGACGCGGGCCTCGGAGAGCTCGTCGGAGTACCAGTACTTGTCCCAGTGGTCCTTGGTGGGGAAGTAGGCGTGCTGGGTGAAGTCGAGCTGACCCTCTTGGGAGCGGAAGAGCGCCCAGCCGGTGGCGCCGAAGTCGAGGGCGGCCTCGGCGGCAGGGGTCCAGAGCGCCTCGAACTTGTCGCCGCGGAACGGGTTGATCGCCCAGGGGACGACGCAGAGCACGCCCTCCCTGCGGTAGCCGGCGCTCACGCGCCGACCTCCGCCATGATCGCGCCCGGGCCCTCCTCGGTCTTGCCTAGGCCCTCGGACTCGGCCCCAACCAGGATCGAGATCTTGCCGAGGTGCTTGTTGTCGCGCATCTGCTGGTGGGCGTCGGCGACACCGTCAAAGCCGAACGTCTTCCACAGCACCGGGCGGATCTGGCCGGACTCGATCAGTGCGTTGGCCTTCGTGCACTCCCAGGCGTTGGCGAAGTGCGAGCCGATGATCTGCTTCTGCTTCATCCAGAGGTAACGGACGTCGAAGTCGAGGTTGAAGCCCGTCGTGCCGGCGCAGATGACGACCTTGCCGAACGGCTTGACCGTCAGCACCGAGGTCGGGAACGTGGCCTTGCCGACGTGCTCGAAGACGATGTTCGGCGCGTCGCCGAGGATCTCCTGGACCGCCTTGCCGAAGCGGCGCGACTCCTTGAAGCGGGCCTTCTCCTCCTCCGGCGTCTCGTCGCCGGTGCGCATCATGCCCTTGAACTCGTTGCGGTCGATCCAGCCGGTCGCGCCGAGCTGCTCGACGAGCGCACCCTTCTCGGCCGACGAGACGACGCCGACGCACTGGGCGCCGGCAGCGGCGCAGAGCTGGACGGCGAAGACGCCGAGGCCGCCGGCGGCGCCCCAGATCAGCACCTTGTCGCCGGCCTGCAGGTTGCACTGGTCCATCAGCATCCGGTAGGCGGTGAAGTAGACGAGGCCGTAGGAAGCGGCCTCCTCCCAGGTCAGGTTCTTCGGCTTCGGCAGCAGCTGCTGGGCCTGCACCTTGGTGAACTGGGCGAACGAGCCCCAGGTGGTCTCATAGCCCCAGATCCTCTGGCTGGGGGCGGCCATCGGGTCGAGGCCGTGGACCTCGGGATCCTCGTAGGACGCCATGTTGCAGTGGATGACGACCTCGTCGCCGACCTTCCAGCGCGTGACGCCGTCGCCGACCTTCCAGACGATGCCGGAGGCGTCGGAGCCGCCGATGTGGTGGCCGAACTCCGGGTGGTCGCCGTACTTCATGACCGACACCGGCTGGCCGAGCGCCGCCCAGACGTTGTTGTAGTTGACGCCGGCGGCCATCACGCGGACGATTACCTCGAAGGCGCCGGGCTGCGGAACCTCGATCTCCTCGAGCTGGAAGGCGTCCTCGGGCTCGCCGAAGCGCTCCTCGCGGATCACCCAGGCCGCCATCGTCGGCGGCAGCTCGCCGGGCTCGACGCTGAGCTTGGTCGGGTCGGTCAGGTCGAGAGAAGACATCTGTGCGCTGGATCCTCCGGGAAGTCGTCGCTATCGGGGCCTGGGGAGGGTACATGGCCGGTGGGAGAACCTCGTGCGCACTCGGCAGAGCCGGGCGCTTCGCCATAGGATCGCCGCATGAAAGCCACCGTCTACGCGCTTCCCGGATCGCACCCCGTCAAGGCTGCCCTGCTGATGCTCGACCGCAAGGGCATCGAGTGGAAGCGGCGCGAGCTCGCGAACGTCGTAGATCGACCGCTGCTGCGGGCGCTGGGCTTCCCGGGGCCGACCGTCCCTGCGATCAAGATCGAGGGTCGCAAGATCCAGACGTCGCTGGCGATCTCCCGCGCGCTCGACGAGCTGGTCCCCGAGCCGCCGCTGTTCCCCGCCGATCCGGATCGGCGCGCCGCCGTCGAGGCCGCCGAGCGATGGGGCGACGAGGTGCTGCAGCCGGTTCCGCGCCGCTTGTCCTGGAACGCCCTGTCGCGCGACCGGGCGGGTCTGCGCAGCTTCATCGAGGGGCCGATCATGGGACTTCCGCCCGGTCTCGCGGCGGCGACCGCCGCCCCGCTCGTCTGGGGTAGCGCGAAAGTCAACAAGGCGACGGACGATGCGGTCCGAGCCGACCTGATGTCGCTGCCGGCGCTGATCGACCAGGTCGACGACCTGATCGCAAACGGCGTGATCGGCGGCGCCGAGCCGAACGCGGCCGACTTCCAGATCTTCGCCAGCGTGCGGCTACTGCTCTGCTTCGACGACCTGCGCGCACTGCTCGACGGACGGCCGGCGGCCGAGCATGCGCTGCGTGTCGTGCCGGACTTCCCGGGACATGTGCCGCCGGTGTTCCCGGTCGAATGGCTGCCGGTGGCAGCCGCTGCCGCCTAGACAGCTACGGCAGCAGCAGGTCGTTGTTCGAGTTGGCCCGCTGTGGGCCGATCGTCAACGTCGCGGGACGGATCTGGTCCTCGATGTCGACCGCCCGGCTGGAGCCCGCACGCACCTCGTACACGCCGGGGCGCAACGTCTTCTGGATCGTTGCGGTGTCCTGCGGCTGGATCGGCGCGGTGCGCTCGATCACGTCCTCGCCCTCGACGGTGATCGTGTGGGCGCGGTCGGTCAGGTTCGCGAAGGTGATCCTCAGTGGGCCGGCGCCTTCGCGTTTCGGCGAGAGGGTGACTCCGTCGTCGCGGATGACGGCGCTCATCTCGACCGCGGTCGGCGGCCGCGGATCGTTGGCGAAGTCGTCATCGCCGCAGCCGGCAACGGCGAGCGTCAGAACGACCCCGCCCACGAGAAACAGCGCCCTGCGATTACGCATCTTGATCAGTGGCCTTCATCCTCTCCCACGCGAACCCTAATCAACACCAGGGGCCGCATGCGATGCGGTCCTAGTCGCGGACCAGAGCCACGGGCGTCTTTGTTGCGATAAGCATATGTGCCTAGCGCGTCTGCCTAAACGACAAACGGTGGGTCGACCACGACGGCCGGAGCAGCCTGTGTGCCGACCAGGACTTCATCGTCCGGAGCGGCCTCGCGGCGGATCAGGGCCAATGCGATCGGACCGTGGATCGGTGAGACACACGCCGAGCCGATCGTCCCGACCTCCCGCTCGCCGAGCATGATCGGATCGCCAGGTACGGCTGGCGTAGACAGTCGCAGGCCGCGCAGGTGGCGGTTCGGCTTGCCCTTGTAGTGGAGTCGCGCAACCGTCTCTTGGCCGACGTAGCAGCCCTTGGTGAAGCTGACCGCACGCTCGTTGAGACCGGCCTCCTGAGGGATGGCGCCATCAAGCTCGAAGCCGAGCCGGGGGCGACCGCTTTCGATTCGTAGGCACTCGGCGGCGTCCTCGGACGCCTCCGAAAGGTCGAGCTCGGAACGCGCCGCGGCTGCCTGCTGCTCGCCGCAGATCAGGTCGATGCCGGCGTCCGTCGCGACAGCAACGCCAAAGGGGGTGAGGACGTGATCGTGCTCGGTTTCGCCCGGGGCTGGGTCGAGCCGGGCGCGCGCGGATGGGCCGATCAGCGACAGCACGGTGTGATTTTCGGAGAGGTCCTTGTGGCTGACCTGGCGGCCGAGGCTGTAGGTCTCGAAGACGTGGTTGAGGACTGCGCGACTGGTCCCCTCGGCGTCGACCAGCAGCCGGTCGGCGGCCAGTCGCAGCACGCGCATATCGGTGCGGATCTTGCCCTTGTGGTCGAGCAGGGCGGCGTAGCACCCACTGCTAGGCTCGAGCGCCTCAACGTCATTGGTCACTTGGCCCTGGAGGAACTCGGCCGCCTCGGGGCCGCTCAGCTCGATGATCGTGCGGCCCGGTCGCTCGACCAACCCGACCCGGTCACGCAGCAGCTCGTACTCGTCGGTGGCGATCACCATTGCGATTCTACGAGGGCAGATTTTGAGCCTTGCCTAACTTTTGATTCAATAAGGACGAATGGAAGAGTTGCCCGACCACAAGATCTCGCGCCGCCGGTTGCTCGGCGGTGTCGCCGCGACCGCGGCGGCGGTGCCGGTCATCCACGAGCTCGTTCCGCATCAGGTCGTCCACGACCAGCTCGCGCGCGCCGCCGGCGGCGATGGGCACGGCGGCCACAACGCGGGTGGCTCCCCTGGCACCCACACTGGACACGGTGGTCCGAACGCGCACAACGGAACGATCGGCAGCGTCGATCCGGCGGTCAACGGCTTCGACCCACACGCGATCCTGCGCGACTTCGACAGCGGCAAGGTCAAGCGCGAGGGAGGGCGCACCGTGCGGGAGTTCGAGATCGTCGCCGAGGACCGTGAGATCGAGGTCGCGCCCGGCGTCAAGTTCGCCGCCTGGGCGTACAACGGCCGCATCCCCGGCCCGACACTGCGCGCGACCGAGGGCGATCGCATCAGGATCAACTTCGTCAACGCCTCAAGCCACCCGCACACGATGCACTTCCACGGCGTCCACGTCGCACGGATGGACGGCGTGGCGCAGACGCCGCCCGGCAACATCGAGCCCGGCCGCAACTTCGTCTACGAGTTCGACGCCGAGCCGTTCGGCCTCCACCTCTACCACTGCCACTCGGTCCCGCTCGCCGATCACATCGCGAAGGGGCTCTACGGAGCGTTCATCGTCGACCCCAAGGGCGGCCGTCCGCCGGCCGACGAGCAGGTGATGGTGATGAACGGCTTCGACACCAACTTCGATCGTGCGAACGAGGTCTACGCGGTCAACACGGTCGCGTTCGCCTACCACGACAAGCCGATCCGCGTAAAGCGCGGCGAGTTGGTGCGGCTCTACATCGTGAACATCCTCGAGTTCGACCTGCTCAACTCGTTCCACGTCCACGCCAACTTCTTCGACTGGTATCCGACCGGTACGCGGCTCGAGGCGCGCGACTTCACCGACACGGTGATTCTCGGCCAGGGCGAGCGCGGGATTGCCGAGCTGCGCTTCCCCTACACCGGCAAGTACATGTTCCACGCCCACGTGAGTGAGTTCGCCGATCTCGGCTGGATGGGCTTCTTCGAGGTGGTGGACTGATGGAGGCCGGGCAGGCGACGGCAGAGCGCGGCATGGCGCGGCGGATGCCGGCGTGGCTGGCCGGATTGCTTCCGCTGGCGCTGCTCGGAATCGCGATCGGGCTGTTCGTCGGGCTCGGCGCGCCGGGGCTCGACCGCAACGGGGTTCCGGTCGAGGAGCTGTCGGTCGAGCGGACGACGCTGCGGCCGGGCGAGATCGAGCTGGTCGTGCGCAACGACGGGCCAGACGCCGTCGCGGTCAAGCAGGTGATGGTCAACGACGCCTTCGTCGCCTTCGACCAGACCAGCGATGACATCGATCGCCTCGGCGGCGACACGATCACCGTCCAGTACCCGTGGATCGAGGGCGAGGCCTATGGGGTCACGCTGATGACTTCGACCGGCGGCACGGTCGCGCACGCGATCGACGTCGCGGCCGAGACGCCGGAGGCCGACGTCGGGTTCTACGGGCTGATGGCGCTCGTCGGCCTCTATGTCGGGCTGATCCCAGTCGCGATCGGGATGCTCTGGCTGCCGTGGATCCGCAGGATCGATCCGCGCTGGGTCCAGTTCGTGCTGGCACTGACCGTCGGTCTCTTGGCGTTCCTGGGTGTCGATGCGCTGCTCGAGGGGACGGAGATCGCTGGGAGTGGGCCGCAGGCGCTCGGCGGGGCGTCGCTCGTCTTCCTCGGCGCCGGCATCGCCTATCTCGGATTGGCGGCGGTCGACGGCTGGCTACGGGGCCGCGGCGAGCGGGCGGAGAAGAGCGGCGCCGGGCCGTGGCGACTCGCGTTCCTGGTCGCGCTCGGCATCGGCCTGCACAACCTCGGCGAGGGCTTGGCGATCGGCTCCGCCTATGCGATCGGCTCACTTGCGCTCGGCGCCTCGCTGATCGTCGGCTTTGCGCTGCACAACACGACCGAGGGGCTGGCGATCGTCTCGCCGGTCGCGAACGGTGGCCAGGCAGCGAAGGCCTCGCTGGCACGCTTTGCCGGCCTTGGCATCCTCGCCGGCGCTCCCGCGATCCTTGGGACCTGGATCGGGGCTTCCGCCTTCAACCCGAGCCTGGCGGCGCTGCTGTTCGGTCTCGGCGCCGGGGCGATCGCGCAGGTGATCGTCCAGATCGCGCCGAGCGTCCGTGACGCCAGCGGAAAGCTTCTCAACCCCCTCGCCGCGGGCGGCATGCTCACCGGTGTTCTGCTGATGTACGTGACCGGACTGCTGGTGGCGGTCTAGCGAGATGGCGACGCTGCCAGACACCGGCGCTGTCTCGGACGCGGTCCAGGACTACGCGAAGGCGATCTACTCGCTCCAGGAGCGCTCCGACGAAGCGGTCTCGACCTCCGCGCTCGCCGAACGACTGGCGGTCTCCCCGGCGTCGGCGTCGGCGATGGTCAAGCGGTTGGAGGCGCTCGGTTTGGTCACCCGCCGGCCCTACCACGGCGTCGAGCTGACACCAGCCGGGCGCCGTGTCGCGCTCGAGGTGATCCGCCACCACCGGCTGCTCGAGCTGTACCTCGCCGAGGCGCTCGGGATGTCGTGGGATCGCGTCCACGAGGAGGCAGAGGTGCTCGAGCACGCGATCTCGCCCGAGCTGTCGGAGCTGATCGCCGCGAAGCTCGGCAACCCGACCCACGACCCACACGGCGATCCGATCCCGACCGCGGACGGCGAGATCGAGCACGCCAGCTCTCGTGCGCTCGGCGATCTCGATCAGGGTGAGCGCGGGATCTTCATCCGTGTCTCCGACTCCGACCCCGAGATGTTGCGCTGGCTATCGGAGCGCGGCATCGCTCCGGGGGACCGCGTCGAGGTGCTCGAGCGCCAGCCGTTCGACGGTCCGCTACTGGTCCGCTTCGCCTCCGGCGACCACTCGCTCGGCGGCGAGCTGGTGCGGATGATGCGGGTCGAGACGGCCAAGTAGGGTTCTATCCGTGCCACTAGCGGAGGACTTTCAACAGGTCGTCGACTCGCTTCCGCCCGACTGGACGGGGCTCGAGGTCGACCTGCGGATCGACGATCCCGAGCGCTTCGTAGAGGCGGCAACACTGCTGACCCAGATCAACGCGATGCCCTACTCGAAGCAGGAATGGCATTGGCGGCTGCGCGTCGCCAACCAGTTCGGCCATGCGGCGGCCGCGCAGACCGTGCGCGGCACGCTGGCGCTGCTCGACGACGAGGGCATCACCGGCCAGCTGGTCTCGCGCGAGGCGCACTCGGGCCGCGTCGAGGTCACGCAGATGTGGGGCCGGCCGGAGTCGGTCCGGCGCGAGTTCCGCGACCGCCGTCACCAGTAGCGCGTGGCCCGCGTCGCCCTGCTGTCGCCCGACCTCCTATTCGGATCGAAGGTGCAGGGGGCGCTCGAGATCGCCGGGCACACGGTCGCGCGCTTCGCGACCGGAGAGCGGCTGCGCGTCGCGGCGCAGTTCCACGACGTGGTGATCTTTGATTTGACGGCTGAGGAGGTGGATGGGCCGGACTTGCTGCATGCGATGCGTGAGCGGGGAGAGCTGGAAGATGGGACGCCGACGCTGGGGTACTACTCGCATGTTGATGTCGAGACGCGGACGCGGGCTTTGGAGGCGGGGTTTACGCGGGTTGTGCCACGGTCGCGGATGGCGCGGGAGGGGGTTGCCCTTGTTGAGGGGCTGTTGGACTAGTTAGGGCTCGGCGGGGCTGCCCGCGGGTCCTGTCTCCGATTTTGGTTTGAGTGCTCGCAAGCTCCGCCTCAAACGCAAAATCGTCGCCACCCGCGGAGGCTGACGTCTGAGGGTTCTAGCGCTGGGCTAGCTCGGTGTCGAAGAGCTGTGAGACGTTGGGCTTGCGGGCGAGGATGCCGAAGCGGACGTCGAAGTTGGCCCACTCGCGCAGCACTGCGGGATCAAGAGTTAGCGGCGGGCGTAGGGCAGGAGCCACTGCTGTCAGTTGGGCGGCGACGAGGCTGGGGTCGGAGTCTGAGGCGGCGACGATTTCCTTTACGGCGGCGGGGCGGTTGGAGAGGGCGGCCTGGGTGCCGGCGGTGAGGGTGGCGACGAGGTCTGAGTAGAGATCGGGGTTCTCTTCGAGATGTTCGCGGGTGGTGGTGAGGATGAGCTCGGGGTAACGGGGGGCGCCGTAGCGGTCGACGCGGAACTGGCGGGTGGGGACGCCTTGGCGGTTGAGGGCGACGCCCTCGGCGTTCCAGAAGGTGACGCCGCCGTCGACCTTGCCGGCGGCGAGGGAGGGGACGGCTGAGAAGCCGATGGTGATGCGGCGGACGGCGTCGTAGTTGCCGCCGTCGGACTCGACGGTGGCGCGGAGGACGGCGTCGTCGGAGGGGAGGCCGGTGACGCCGATGCGCTTGCCTTCGAGGTCGCGGGGGCGGCGGATGTCGGGCTGGGTAATCACGGCGGCTAACGGCGCTTGGACGAGGGCGCCGATGCCGACTACGTCGGCGCCGCGCTCGGCGGCGAGGCCGAGGTCGTGGATGTCGACGATTGAGGCGTCGGCGCGGCCGGCGGCGAGCAGCTTCAGCGAGTCGGTCGACGAGGAGGGGACGCGGACGTCGAGGTCGATCCCGTTGTCGTGGTCGATGCCATTGGCGACGGCGGTGTAGATACCGGCGTGGACGGCATTCGGCTGGAAGTCGAGCGCGAGCCTGACCGGTCGCTCGGTGCCGCCGCTCGGCTCGTCGTCGCTGCAGCCGACGACAAATAGCGCCAGCAAAACCACGAACGCTGTCAGGAGGGTCGACCGGTGCATGGCCGCGGCAATCTAGGCTATCCGCGATGCGGCGCGTCACCTTCTCGCGCAACTACACGATCTCGCTGTCGCGGACGTGTCGCTGCTACTGCAAGTACTGCGCCTTCGCGACGCACAAGGCGCACCTCTACTCGCCGGACGAGGTCGAGGGCCTGATCGGCGAGGCGGTCAAGCGGCGGGCAAAGGAGCTGCTCGTGCTGACCGGCGAGAAGCCGGAGGTCAGCGCCGAGGTGCGCGAGCGGCTGCGCGCCTACGGCCACGACGACTTCGTCTCCTACGTCGCCTGGACCTGCGAGCGGGCGCTCGAGCGTGGGCTGCTGCCGCACACCAACCTCGGTGCGCTGTCGAAGGAGGATCTTGGCCGGCTGCGCGAGGTGACCGCATCGCAGGGACTGATGCTCGAGTCGATCAACCCCGACCTCGTCGTCCACCAGGGCTCGCCGACCAAACATCCGGCAACGCGGCTGGAAACGATCCGCGCCGCCGGCGAGCTGAAGATCCCGTTCACCAGCGGCATCTTGGTTGGGATCGGTGAGACACCTGAGGAGCGCGTACAGGCGCTCGAGGCGCTGGCCGAGGTCCACGCCGAGCACGGCCACCTCCAAGAGGTGATCCTGCAGAACTTCGTGCCGCACCCGCGCTACTACGGCGCCGAGCCGGCCGAGATCGCCGATGCCGCCCAGCAAGCGGGGGAGTCCGGCGAGACGGCTGCGACGCCGGCCTGGGCGACCGAGATCACGCTCGACGACATGCGCGCGCTGGTGCGTGCCTCACACGAGCTGATGCCGGACGTCGGCATTCAGATCCCGCCTAATCTCTCCGACTGGTGGCTGCCGCTGGTCGAGCAGGGGGCGACCGACCTCGGCGGCCTGTCGGCCAACGGGGACCACATCTCGCCCGAGCACCCGTTCCCATCGCCACACCGGATGCGCAAGGAGCTCGAGCCACGCGGCTACGCACTCGCCGAGCGGCTCTGCGTCTACCCGCAGTACATGGACGCGGAGTGGATGGAGCAGGGCGTGCTCGACACGATCAAGACCGCCTACTGGAGCTTCATCCCGCGCCGCGGCTCGGGCCGGCGCGAGGAGCGGGCGATCCGTCACGACCTCGTCCCGGCGGCGATCGAACGGGCCCGAGACGGCGGCGCGCTCGGCGAGGAGGAGCTGACGGCGCTGTTCGCCGAGACGCGCCCCGAGGCGATCGAGGAGATCCGCCAAGCGGCCGACGAGCTGCGCACCGAGCTGGCGGAGGAGACGGTGACCTTCGTCGTCAACCGCAACATCAACGTCTCAAATGTCTGCACCGTTGGCTGCGCGTTCTGCGGCTTCGGCCAGGGGCGGCGCTCGCCCGACGCCTATGAGCACGACCGCGAGGAGTTCGTCCGCCGCGTCGAGGAGGCAGTCGAGTTCGGTGCGACCGAGATCTGCATGCAGTCGGGGATCCACCCCGACTGGGGGCTGGAGGACTACGAGGGCTGGCTGCGCCTGGCGAAGGAGGTCGCGCCCGACATCCATCTGCACGCCTACTCGGCGATGGAGGTCGACGCGATGTGCGCGACGTCTGGGCTGGCGCCGCGCGATGTCTTCGAGCGGCTGCGCGCCGCCGGGCTCGACTCGACGCCCGGCACAGCGGCGGAGGTGCTGCACGACGGCGTCCGCGAGCGGATCTCGCCGAACAAGCTGCCGGTCGCGCGCTGGGTCGAGATCATCGAGGCGTCGCACGCTGCTGGATTGCGCTCGACGGTGACTGTGATGTTCGGCCACATCGAGGAGCCGTGGGAGCTCGCCGAGCACATGCGTGTCGTGCGCGAGTTGCAGCAGCGGACCGGCGGCTTCACCGAGTTCGTGCCGCTGTCGTTCATCCCGCACCACACGTTGCTTGGCCGCACGCATGGGATCGAGGAGCTGTCGCGTGAGGAGAACCTCAAGCACACCGCGGTCTTCCGGCTCGCGCTAGGGAAGACGATCCCGTCGCTGCAGGCGTCATGGGTGAAGATGGGCCTCGACGCCGCGACCGAGTCGCTGCGTTGGGGCGTTAACGACCTCGGCGGGACGCTGATGGAGGAGAGCATCAGCCGGCTTGCCGGCAGCCAGCATGGGGTGATGCTGACCCCCGATCAGCTGATCGACGCGGCTCACACTGCAGGAAGGCCGGCGGCCGAGCGGACGACGCTCTATGGCATTCGCCGTCGCTATGAGCTCCCTACCGCGGTGCTCGCCGGACGCGGCTCGAGCTAAGTCCAGCGAACTCGGACGCCGGCGAGGCTCGACGACGAGCGGCGAGCTGGAGCGCGCGTCTGAACATCGGCTCGATGCTTGTCCTGCAGCCGCTCGACGACCGCTGCGCGGGCGGAGTTGAGCTCGTCGACACGCTCGGCCAGCACGTCGCGGACCGTCTCGAGCTCCTCGACCGAGAGCAGTCGGGCCCCGGACGGGCTGCGGCCGCTGGGCTCTTTGCCAGTGCGGGGAAGCAGCGGCAGGCTGACCAGCTCGGCCTCGAGGCGGGCGATCTCGTCGCGCAGGCCGCGGCGGCGATCAGACTCGCCACCAGCGGCCCGCGCGACGAATGTGCCCCGGCCTTGTTCCGTGGTCACGACGCCCGCGGACTCCAACTTCGCGTAGGCGGCGCGCACCGTATTGACGTTTACTCCCGCGGCCGATGCGGCATCGCGCAGGCTCGGCAGCTTGTCTCCGGGTCCGAGCTCGCCGCGCTCGATCGCGGATCGCAGCCGCCACGTCAGCTGGGTCCCGAGCGGCACGCCGCTGTCGCGATCGAGTTGAAGCTGCATCGGCGCGAATTCTAGCGCGCCGTGTGGGTGTGTTCCAACAGAGCCCCTCGTAACCCCACCTAAGTGTGCTAGAACAGCACACAGATGGGAGAGTTGGCAGAGCGGGCGTACCTGCCCGTCAAGAACGCGCTCGAGCAGGTCGGCGAGGTGATGGTGCTGACAGGCAAGACGATCGTGTCGGCCGTCTCGCCCCCGTTCCCTTACGGGACCGAGTTCGTCCAGCAGTTCATGTTTCTGCTGCGACTCTGCTGGTTCCCGTTGCTGGTGTCGATGGTCGCGCTCTCATACGGCGCGCCAGGCCTGCAGGCGGGAGGCTTCTTCGAGCTGTTCGGCTCGCTCGATCGGCTCGGCGGCTTCTTCATCCTGGCCGTGATCCGCGAGTTCGCGCCGTTCGTGACGGCGATCATCCTGGCCGGCGTCGGCGGTACGGCGATCACCGCCGATCTCGGTGCGCGCAAGATCCGCGAGGAGCTCGACGCGCTGCAGGTGCTCGGCGTCGACCCGATCAAGAACCTCGTCGTGCCGCGCTTCCTGGCGCTGATGGTCGTCACCGCCCTGTTCAGCATTTTCGCGCTGATCGCCGGCCTGTTCGGCGGCGTGCTGGCGACGCTGACCTTCAACGCGCCGCTCGGGCCGTTCTTCGCGACACTGCTCAACAACGCGACCACCACCGAGCTTTGGGGGTCGACGTTGAAGGCGCTGCTGTTCGGCGCGATCATCGCGGTCGTCTGCTGCTACAAGGGCATGACGGTCTCGGGTGGCCCGGAGGGCGTCGGGCGCGCGGTCAACCAGGCCGTCGTGGTGTCGCTGCTCGGCGTCTTCTCGTTCAACTACGTCTTCACCCAGACGTTGCTGGCGACGCACCCCGAGATCTCGGTGCTCAAGTGAGTAGGGCGGCGACTTGGCTGGCGGTGCCGCGCGACATGCTCGGGGGGCTCGGCGATCTCGGCAAGTTCTGCTCTGAGGTCGTGGCCGAGGCGATGCGCGGCAGCGCGGTGCGCTACTTCGGCGAGACCCTGCGCCAGGCCGGGATACTGATCGTCGGCTCGGCGCTGGTGATCTGGGGGCTGGCGTTCCTGCTCGGCCTCCAATGCGGGGTCAACGGCGCCTACTTCGCGCGGTCGATCGGATCGCCGCAGATCGGCGGCTCGTTCTCGGCGATCTGCGACCTGCGCGAGATCATGCCCTACGCCTTCGGCTACATGATGTCGGCGAAGGTCGGCACCGGCCTGGTCGCCGAGATCGGCGCGATGCGGATCTCCGACGAGATCGACGCGCTCGAGGTGATGGGCGTCAGCTCGCTCGCCTTCCTCTGCGCCACGCGGCTGCTGGCGGCCTGGATCGTGTTGCCGTTCATGTACGTGGCGGCAATCGCTGCGGGCTTCGTGGGCAGCTACCTCGCGGTCGTCGAGCAGGTCGGCGAGGTCTCCTCCGGCGGCTACTTCCTGATCTTCTGGGCGTACCAGAACCCGCCCGACCTCTTCTTCAGCATGATCAAGGGGATGGCCATGGCGACGGTGATCGTGCTCGTCGGCCTCTACTACGGCTACACCGCATCCGGCGGCCCGGTCGGTGTCGGCACCGCGACGGCCAAGTCGATGGCGCTCAACACCGTCATGGTCCACATCGTTGGGATGCTCGGCACCCAGATTTTCTGGGGCGTCAACCCACGCGCTCCGATCGGTGGTTAGATCGTGTCGTGCAGCAGGCGATCGAGATTGACGGGCGCTTCAACGGGCCGCTCGACAGCGGCAACGGTGGCTACTGCTCCGGTGTGCTCGCGAACTTGCTCGAGGGGCCGGTCGAGGCGAGCCTGCACAGCGCGGTGCCGCTCGACACGCCGCTGGCGGTCAGCCGTGAGAGCGACGGGTTGCTGCGGGTGCTCGACGGCGACACGCTGATCGCCAGGGCGCGTCCCGCGCCCGACTTCGACATCGACGTGCCCGAGCCGGTGAGCGTCGAGGAGGCGCGCGTCGCGACGGCCGGGTATCGAGGATTGACCAGCGGGCCGTTCTGCCGTTGCTTCGTCTGTGGGAAGTCGCGCGAGGATTCGTTTGGCGTCTTCGCCGGACCAGTCGAAGGCCGGTCGGTCGTTGCCTCGCCTTGGACTCCGCTCGACTGGACAGCCGACCCCGACGGCAACGTCCGGCCGGAGATCGTCTGGGCGGTGCTCGACTGCCCGACCTACTTCGCGACGTACGTCGACGTGGAAGGGGAGCTGCCGCTCGGGGTGCTCGCCCGTCAGACAGCATCGGTCGATCGGCCGGTTCGCGTTGGCGAGGAGCATGTCGTCATTGCGTGGGGAATCGGGTCCGAAGGACGCAAGCGCCATGCCGGCTCGGCGGTGCTGTCGGCTGACGGAGAGGTCTTGGCCGCCGCACGGGCGCTGCTGATCGAGCCGCGCGCCTAGCCGGCTGGCAGCTGCTACCGGAAGAGGTCCTCGGCGGGTGGGCGGCGCAGGGCGAGCGCGCCGGGACCGTCGTCGGCGGTGACGAAGCGGTCGAGGCCGCGCAGCAGAACGACCGGCTGGTTGGCGTCCTTGGTGCGGGCAAGGTCGGCTGCGCCGGCGATCGCGTCGGCGACGGCGATCGCGGTGGCATGAAGCTCACGGCCCTGGGAGTCGTGCCGGCCGCGCCAGTCGTCGAGCGGCGTCAGTCCGGCGACGCCGATCGCGACGTCGGTCTGTCCGAGTCGCCAGGCGCGCCCGAAGGAGTCGGAGAGGACGACGGCGGGGCTGACACCGCGTAGGGCGGCGATGCCGGCGCGCAACGCGCGCGCGGAGCCATCCGGGTCCTCGGGCAGCAGGATCAGCTCGCTCGAATCCGCGGCGTTCGATCGGTCGACGCCCGCGTTGGCGCAGACGAGGCCGTGGTGGGTCTCGCAGATCAGCACCCCGTGACCGCTGCGCAGGATCGCCGCCGACTCGTCGAGCACCGCTTGGACGACGCGTGGATCTTTGTCGTGCTCGGCGGCAATCTGGCGCGCCCGCTCGCCAGCCTCGATGTCGCCGAGGCGGCGCGTGCGCCCCTCCGCCTTCGAGACGACTTTGTGAGCGACGGCAACTACGTCGCCGTCGGCGAGGTCGGCCGGCAACGCGGCCGCGATCAGTGCCGCCAGGTCGTCACCAGCCCGGACCTCTGGGATGCCGTCGAGAGCGACGGCGGACATTGGGCGCCCGGCGCTCAGGAGACCGCTGCCGGAGGAAGAGGCGGCGGCTGGGTGCGCGACCGCTCGAGCTGACGCAGCGCGCCACGGGTCATGCGCGCCAGAGTGCGGTTCGCGGGCTCGTCGAGCAGCGCCAACAGCTCGTCGAGATCTTCCGGCGTGTCGATGTCAACTGCCAGCGAAGGCAGTGGTTCGACGCGGCAGGTAATGCCGGCGGTAGCGGCGAGCTGCTCGTGGCGGTCACGGCTACCCGGGCCGAAGGATGGAACAAGGGCGGATGGCGGCGCGATCAACAGCGCGTTGGTCCCGGTCCCGTGGCGGTCTGGGACGACGACCAAGCTTGGACTTGGCGTGGCATCGCGGAGCAGCGCCTCCAGCTCGCTCGTATCGATCAGCGGGGCATCGCCAGGTACCAGCAACACGCGGTCGAAGCTATGCTCGGCGGCGTAAGCGATGCCGACCCCGGCAGCCTCGTTGTGGCCGCTCTCCTCGGAGTCGCCGAGCACGATGACGCCCTCGCCGTGGGCGGCGCGTGCGGCGGTGGCGTTGCCGGTCACGACCGCGACGGCGTCGAGCCCCTCGACGTGGCGTAGCGAGGCCAGCACGTCCTGGAACATCGCCTGGACAAGCGCCTGGCGCGCACCGCTCCCCAGCAGGCCGGCGAGGCGCTGCTTGGCTGCGCCGAAGCGCTTGATTGGCAGGATCGCGATCGTTCGCATCGGGCGACCGGAGAGGCGGCCCACGACTCTAACCGCCGGTCAGCGTTGCCGCGAAGTCGAGCGTGGCCGCGGCAACGGAACGGCGCGTGTCGGGTGTGTCCATCAGCGTTGGCGCCTCGAGCACCGGGACGCCCGCATCGACCGGCTCGTCGGCGACGAGGCCATCGACCAGGCCGGTATAGAGGTTCGCGACGCCGGCGGCCGACGGGTCGACGCCGGCTGTCTCGCAGAACAGCTGCGTCGGGCCCTTCAGCACGCTGCCGCCGACGAAGGGGCTGACGGCGACGATCGGCGCGGCCGCGACGGCCAGCGCATCGCGCATTCCCGGCACGGCGAGGATCGGGCCAATCGAGATGATCGGGTTCGACGGTCCGATCACGATCGCGTCGGCGGAGCGCAGCGCGTCGAGCACCTCGGGGGTTGCTTGCGCTGCGTCGATCCCAGCGAACTCGATGCTCTCCAGCGGCCCCTCGGCCCGCTCAACGATCATGAACTCCTGGAACGGCAGTAGACGGCCACGGACACCGACCCGCGTCGGAACTGGCTCGTCGCACATCGGCAGCACCCGCGCCTTGACACCCATCGCCTCTACGACCGCAGCGTGGGCATCGGTCGGGCGTTGCCCAGCGGCGAGCAGCTCGCTGCGGATCAGGCACATCGCCAGGTCGCGGTCGCCGAGCCGGAACCAGGTCGGCCGGCCGGCCGCCTCGAGCGCGTCCATCACCTGCCAGCTATCGCCGCGGATGCCATAGCCGCGCTCGTCGATCGCGTCGGCGAGCCAGTAGGTGACGAGGTCGGGGTCGGGCGAGACGTGGGCGCCGTGGACCCAGGCGTCGTCGCCGGTGTTGGCGATCACCGTCAGGTTCTCCGCGCCGACCACGTCGAGCAGTCCGCGGGCGAGCTTCGCGCCGCCGGTGCCGCCGGAGAGCAGCGCTACCCGCACCGCTGTCCCGCTACCAGAGCTCGTCAGGGAGGCCGGTCAGCTTGACGCCCGCGTGCGACTTGTTGCGGATGTTGACCGAGATCAAGAGCGGCGTCAGCGCCTCGACGAAACGGGCGGTCTCGAGTGCGCCGGCGTTGACCGGGCGCAGGCCGGGGATCAGGCCGATCAGCTCGGCGACCTTGCGCTTCGGGTCCTTGCGGTCGCCACAGATCAACACGTCCTGGTCGAGCTGCTTGGCGAGGTCGCTCAGCGTCGAGGCGTCGACCGAGTGCAGCGCGCTGACCACCGTGACGCCGTCAGGGACCATCTCCTGCGCTTGCTCGGCAGCGGAGCCCTGTGGGACGCCAAGCAGCCGTGTCGCCTTGCCCGAAACTGCGGCGGCGAGCGGGACCGTCGCGTCGACGAGGATCTGGCCCTCGTGCAACGTGCCCTTGAGGTTGGTCAGGTTCTCCGACTGGGCGCGGAACGGGACGGTCAGGAAGACGACCTCGCCGAGCGCGGCCGCGGCGGCGTTCTCCATGCCGGCGACGTGCGCGTTCGACACCCGCTCGCGGACACGGGTGGCGGCCTCCTCGGCGCGGCCGGCGTCGCGCGAACCGATCACGACCTCTTGGCCAGCAGCGGCAAGTCGCAGCGCAAGGCCGAAGCCAAGCGCACCGGTGCCGCCGACGATCGGTATGGGGGAGGCCGTCACGCGGCGCGGAACGCTAACAGCCGCGCGCTAGGGTCCCGCCGATGAGATTCGAGGGGAAAGTCGCGCTGGTCACTGGCGGCGCGGGCGGAATCGGGTCGGCGACGGCGTCGCGGCTGGCAGCGGAGGGTGCGCGGGTCGCCGTTTGCGACCTCAGTCTGGAGGCAGCGCGCGAGCTTGCGGCCGACCTCGGCGGGCTAGGGCTCGAGCTCGACGTCCGCTCGGAGGACTCGATCGCCGCGGCAGTCGCCGCCACGGAGCAGGAGCTCGGCCCGATCGACGTGCTCGTCAACAACGCTGGAATCGGGGGCGAGCTGTTCTTCGGCCAGACGCCACCCGAAGTCTGGGACAACATGCTTGCCGTCAACCTGCGCGGCGTGTTCGCTGTCACCCATGCGGTGCTGCAGGGGATGCAGAAGCGCGGGGGAGGGGCGATCGTCAATGTCGCCTCGGAGGCGGGCCGGGTCGGTTCCCAGCTCGCCGTCGTCTACTCGGCGACGAAGGCCGGTGTGATCGGCTTCACGAAGGCGCTGGCGAAGGAGTCGGCGCGCTTCGGCGTGCGCGTCAACGCGGTCGCGCCCGGTCCGATCGACACGCCGATGGTGCGTGCCGCCGACGCGTTCGGCGAGATCGGCGAGCGGATGGTCCAGGGGATGATCGACTCGACGGCGATGAAGCGGCTCGGCGAGCCGGACGAGGTCGCGGCGGCGATCGCCTACCTGGCGAGCGGTGAGGCCGACTACGTGACGGGAGAGACGGTCGGGGTCAGCGGCGGCCTCGGCATGATGTAGGCATGTCCGACGATCCAGTCCGCATCCGCGAGGTCGGCCCTCGCGACGGTTTCCAGAACGAGCCCGAGACGATCCCGACTGACGACAAGGTCCGCCTTGTCGAGATGCTCGCCCGCACCGGCCTGCGCCGGCTCGAGGTTACGAGCTTCGTCCGCGCCGACGTCATCCCGCAGCTCGCCGACGGTCCCGAGGTCCTCACGCGCGCCGACATCCCCGACGACGTCGCGGTCACGGTGCTGATCCCGAACGAGCGCGGTCTCGACAACGCGCTGAAGCTTCGCGACCGCTTCCAGGAGGTCAACCTCTTCCTGTCGGCGTCGGAGAGCCACAATCAGGCCAATGTCAACCGCTCGATCGAGGAGTCGCTGAGCGGGCTGGAGCAGGTCGTAGCCCGCGCGCTCGCCGAGGGCCTGCGCTGCGAGGCGGTCATCTCGGTCGCCTTCGGCTGCCCCTACGAGGGCGACGTCCCGCCCGCGCGCGTCTTCGCGATCGCCGAGCGGCTGCGCGCCGCCGGCTGTGCAGAGCTCGGCTTCGCCGACACCACCGGCATGGCCAACCCCACGCAGGTGCGTGAGTTCTTCACTGCCGCCTTCGAGCGGCTGTCCGACATCGAGCTGACCGCCCACTTCCACAACACGCGCGGCCAGGGACTCGCCAATGCGCTCGCGGCACTCGAGTCCGGCTGCCGCTCGTTCGAGAGCTCGTTCGGCGAGCTCGGCGGCTGCCCGGTTCCGAAGGGGGCCACCGGCAACATCGCCAGCGAGGATCTCGTCTCGATGCTGCATGAGATGGGTCATCCGACCGGCATCGACCTCGCCAAGCTGCTCGACTGCGCGCGCGAGGCTCAGCGCGTGCTCGGCCGGCCGCTCGGCAGCCATCTGCTGACCGCGGGGCCGGTCGATTGGCAGCGTGGCTGACGACCTGACGCGGCGGCAGCTGCTCGGCGGCGCGGCGGCGCTCGGGATGACCGCGGCGGTTCCCGGCCTTGCCGCCGCGGAGCCCGCCGAGGGACAGGGGCTGATCTCGGCGCTCGCGCCGACCACCGGCGCCAACGTCGTGGTGGTTGTGGTCGACTCGCTGCGCACCGATCACGTCGGCGCGTACGGCGGGCGGCGAGCCCGCACCCCGGCGCTCGACGCGCTCGCGACCGAGAGCCTCCTCTTCACCCACGCCCGCCACGACGCGCTGCCGACGGTGCCGGTGCGCAAGTCGCTGCTGATCGGCTGCAGCGGTTTCCCGTTCCGCGGCTGGCATCAGGAGGGCGCGCTGCCGGACGTGCCTGGCTTCGAGGGCATCCACAGCAATGAGGTCACGTTCCTCGATGTTCTCGGCAAGCGCGGCTACCTGACCGGCTACGTCACCGACAATCCGCACCTCCTGCGGCCGGCATTCGCGCGCTTCCGCGGCCGCCCCGACGTGATGACGGTCGTCAAGGGCCAGGTCCCGGGCTGGCGCCAGCGCCGCATTCCGGTCTCCGGCGCCCGGTTGCGTCGCCACCTCGCACCCGAGCTGCGCGGCGTCGACCGCGGTCGCGTGCGCGAGTACCTCGGCTACAACGCCGCGACGCGCAAGGAGAAGGACTACCTCTCCGCCCGCGTCTTCCGGGGCGGGATCGACTTCCTCGAGCAGGCGTCGTTCCGCGGTCAGCCGTTCGCCCTGGTCCTCGACTGCTTCGACGTCCACGAGCCGTGGGACCCGCCGGACCGCTACCTCGCCCACTACGCCCGCGTCAAGCGCGGCGGCTACCGGCCGGTGATGCCGTTCCCGACCCCGGCCGGCCGCACGAGCGACATCTCGGCGAAGACGCTGAAGCTCGCCCAGGCGATGTACGCCGCCGAGATCAGCCTGCTCGACGCCTGGCTCGGCCGCTTCCTGACGCGGCTCGACCAGCTCGGCATGTCGAACACCTGGGTGGCGGTCGTCTCCGACCACGGCGTCGCGCTCGGCGAGCACGGGCTGATCGGCAAGGACTCGAACGAGATGCACGGCGAGCTGATCAAGGTGCCGTTCATGATCCGCCATCCCCAGCGGGTGGCCGCCGGCCGGCGGACCGGCTACTTCGCCTCGTCGCACGACATTGCCCCGACGCTGCTGCGCGGCGTCGGCGCGCCGGTGCCGAAGGCGATGGACGGCGCTGACCTGCGCCCGCTCTTCAACGGTCGCCCCGTCGCCCAGCGGCGGCCGGTCTGGACCGCCGTCTGGGGCGTGACCTTGATGGCCGGCGACGGCCGTTGGCTTTACGTCGCGCTCAACGTCGGCGGCCGCGTCCGCACCGAGCGCCTCCACGACACCCGCAGTGATCCCGGCGAGTTCCGCAACCTCGCCGCCCGCCGCCCAGACCTCGTGCGCAAGTTCCGCGGAGAGCTAGCGAAAGCCGCCGGCAAGCGCGGTTTCCCGCGCAATCTCTAGCGGCTACTTCCCGGCGAACTCGGGCTGGCGCTTCTCGAAGAATGCCTTGGTGCCCTCGGCGAAGTCCTCGGTGGCGGCGAGCGCCTCCTGGGCCTGGACCTCCTGCTCGAGCGTCGCGGCGAGCGCTGGCTTGGCGGATGCGTCGATCACGCGCTTGGCCATTCCGACGGCGCGCGGGGCGCACTGCAGCAGCTCGTTGGCGAACGCCTCGGTCAGCGTGTCGAGCTCGTCGGCCGGGGCGATCCGGTTGGCGAAGCCGATCCGGTGCGCCTCGCGGCCGTCGATCACCTTGCCGGTCATGATCAGCTCCTTGGCGTTGCCGAGGCCGACGATCGACGGCAGCCGCGAGCAGCCGCCGACGTCGGGCAGCAGTCCGATGCGGACCTCCATGATCCCGGCCATCGCGTCCTCGGCCATCACGCGGAAGTCGGCCGCGAGCGCCAGCTCGAAGGCGCCACCGAGGCAGGCGCCGTGGATCTGGACGATCGTCGGCTTCGGCATCTCCTCGAGCAGGTTCCACCAGTTGAGGATCGCCCGCCGGAAGGGGCGCAGGCCGGCGGGGTTCTCCGACAGCTCCCGCAGGTCGTGCAGGTCCATCCCGGACGAGAACATCGCGCCGTCGCCGCGCACGACGAGCACGCGCACCGATTCGTCGGCAGCCGCGTCCTCGAGCGCTTGGCCGAGCGCCGCGATCAGCTCGCTGTTGAACGCGTTGCGCTTCTCCGCGCGCTGCAGCACCAGATGGCGCACACCGCCGCGGTCCTCGACTCCGATCAGTGACATATAGGCTCCCCGGGCTCGCTAAAGCTGACTGGGAGAACGTAGTGGAGATCAAGAAGGTTGGAGTGCTCGGCGCAGGTCTGATGGGCCACGGCATCGCCCAGGTGGTCGCGACGGCCGGCTATGACGTGGTTTTGCGCGAGGTCGACGACGCCAAGCTGGAGAAGGGCATCGGCAAGATCGAGAAGCAGCTCGCCCGCGCCGTCGAGAAGGGCAAGGCCGAGCAGGCCGACGCCGACGCGATCCGCGGCCGGATCCAGGGCACGACCTCCTATGCCGACCTCGCCGACTGCGATCTCGTGATCGAGGCGATCACCGAGGACCTCGGCTTGAAGCTCGAGATGTGGAAGGAGGTCGACGGGATCGTCAAGGAGGGCGCGCTGTTCGCGACCAACACCTCCTCGCTGTCGGTCATCGACCAGGCCGCTTCGACCTCGCGCGCCGACAAGTTCCTCGGCCTGCACTTCTTCAACCCAGCACAGGTGATGAAGCTGGTCGAGGTCGTGCGCGGCATCACGACCACCGACGAGACCTTCGCGGCCGGCGTCGAGTTCACCAACAGCCTGCGCAAGCTCGGCATCCCGACGCGCGACACCGCGGGCTTCATTGTCAACCGCCTGCTGGTGCCCTACCTGCTCGACGGCATCCGCGCCTACGAGGAGGGCGTCGGCTCGATCGAGGAGATCGACGCCGCGATGAAGGCCGGCGCCGGCCATCCGATGGGCCCGCTGCTGCTGTCGGACTTCGTCGGCCTCGACACGCTCGGCTCGATCTGCGACGTGCTGTTCGACGAGTTCCGCGAGCGCCGCTTCGCCCAGCCGCCGACGCTGCGCAAGATGCTCGCCGCCGGCTGGTACGGCCGC
>Ga0190265_10000144_pt1 | contig 69498 bp, 69 predicted proteins | sample Popmic124T_FD_133135 | JGI IMG/M metagenome (GOLD analysis project Ga0190265, IMG submission 133135) | Populus adjacent soil microbial communities from riparian zone of Indian Creek, Utah, USA - 124 T | ecosystem: Environmental > Terrestrial > Soil > Riparian zone | place: USA: Utah | collected... | reverse complement strand
GCTCAGCGGCTGGTGTTGGTGACCGAGCGCGCGGTCGGTCTGCCCGGCGATGGCGTGGGTCCGGATGTCGTGGCGGGTGCGGTGTGGGGGCTGGTGCGCTCGGCGCAGGCGGAGCATCCCGGTCGCTTCGGCCTGGTCGACCTCGACGGGTCGGAGGAGTCGCGGGCGGCGCTGGCCGGCGCGTTGGCCGTCGTCGACGAGCCCCAGCTGGCGGTGCGGGCGGGTGTCGTGTCGGCGCCGCGCCTAGCGCGCGTCGAGGTCGAGCCTCGTGAGCCGGGCGACGAGGTCGGAGGCTGGGACCGCGACGGGACCGTGCTGGTGACGGGTGGCACGGGCGGTCTCGGGAGGCTCGTCGCGCGGCATCTCGTGGTCGTGCATGGGGTGAAGGACCTCTTGCTGGTCAGCCGCAACGGCTCCGATGCCGAGGGTGCGCATGCCTTGGTGGACGAGCTCGAGGGTCTCGGCGCGCGGGTGCTGGTGCGGGCGTGCGACGTCTCGGATCGCGATGCGCTGGAGGCGCTGGTCGGCTCGATTCCGGCCGATCGTCCGCTGACGGGCGTCGTGCACGCGGCCGGTGTGGTCGACGACGGGACGCTGGAGTCGCTGGACGCTGAGCGGCTCGACAGGGTGATGGCGCCGAAGGTCGACGCGGCCTGGCACCTGCACGAGCTGACCGAGGGGCTGGGGCTGTCGCGTTTCGTGCTGTTCTCCTCGGCCGCGGGGGTGCTCGGCAGTCCGGGTCAGGCCAACTACGCGGCCGCGAACGCCTTCCTCGACGCGCTCGCCGCTCGCAGGCGGGCGGAGGGCCTGGCCGGGGTGTCGCTGGCGTGGGGGCTGTGGGACTCCGACAGCGCGCTGACCGGAGCGCTCGGCGAGGCGGATCTCGCGCGCCTGTCGCGCTCGGGGGTCGAGGCGCTGTCGCCGGAGCGCGGCCTCGCGCTCTTCGACGCGGCCGTCGCGGCCGACAGGTCGTTGCTGGTGCCCGTCGGACTCGACCTCGCCGCGCTGCGCCCGTTCGCGCAGATGGGCGTCCTGCCCGCCATGCTGCGCGGCCTCGTGCGCGCTCCGAGGCGCCGTCGTGACGCAGCGACGGCGGGATCGCTCGCACGCCGCCTCGCCGGGCTGCCCGAGAGCGAGCGTGACGAGGCCGTGCTGGACGTAGTCCGGGCCCACGTCGCGGCGATCCTCGGCCACCCCGACTCGAGCGCGATCGACGCGAGCCGGGCGCTGATCGAGCTCGGGTTCGACTCGCTCGCGGCCGTCGAGCTGCGCAACCGGCTCAGCCAGGCGACGGGCGTCAAGCTGGCGCCCACCCTGGTGTTCGACCACCCGACGCCGAGCGCGATCGCGAGCCACCTGCTCGGACGTCTGGGGGATGCGACCGCCAAGGGCTCGGCAGGCGCCGGCAGCCAGCGCGACGTGCTCGACGACGATGGGCCGGGAGCGCTCACCGGCCTGCTGCGCCACGCCCGTGCTCAGCACAGGATCGTCGACGCCGCCGTCCTGCTGAGCCAGGCGTCGGCGTTCTGCCCGGAGTTCGATGCGGTGGCCGACCTGCCGCGGCTGCCGCCCACGAGCGAGCTGTCGGCCGGCGCCCAAGCCCCGACGCTGGTCTGCCTGCCGTCGTTCGTCGCGGGGTCGGGGCCGCAGCAGTTCGTCCGCTTCGCCCAGGCGCTCGCGGGCCAACGGCGCGTCATGGCGCTGTCGTTGCCGGGCTTTCGCAAGGGCGACTCGATGCCGTCCTCCTGGAGCGTCGCCGTCGAGGTGCTCACGGAATCCGCGCGCCAGGCCGCGGCCGGCGATCCGATCGTGCTGGTCGGGCACTCGGTCGGCGGAGTGCTGGCGCAGGCCGTCGCACACGGGCTGGAGGACGAGGGAGCGGCGATCGCGGGCGTCGTGATGCTCGACACCTACGAGCCGCGGCGGGCCGACACGGCACGGGTCCTCGCCTCGGTGCTGGACCTCCTGCTCGGGTTGGACGCGGACGTCAGCCCGATCCACGACCAGAACGTCCTCGCGATGAGCGCCTACATGCGGCTGATGGCCGATTGGGAGCCCCAGGAGATCTCGGCCCCGGCCCTCCTGATCAAGGCGAGCGAGCCGCTGGAGGGAGTCTCAGAGGGGGCCGAGGGGCTCACGGGCTTCCGATCCGGCAGCACCGTCGCGCAGGTCTCCGGCGATCACTTCGCGATCGTCGACCAAGCGGCCGCCGAGGCGGCGAGAGCAACAGATGGCTGGCTGAGCGAGATCTCGGTCGTCGAAGGGAGCAAGGCATGAGCATGCCGGTGGTGGCGCTGGCGTGTTGCGCGCTCTACACGTTCGTGGGGGTCGGCCTGCGAATGGCGCTGCAGGTGCGGCGCACCGGCTCGACGGGATACCACGGCTACGGTGGCGCCGGCCGAGTCGAGCGGATCGCCGGCCTGGGGTGCATCCTCAGCAGCGGCCTGGTCGGGCTCTGGGCGCCGTTGGCGGCCATGGCCGGTGTCGTGGAGCCGATAGCCGCTCTGGAGGAGCCGCTGATCCAGGGCGCCGGCCTCGCGACGTGCCTCGTGAGCATCGCCGCGATGTTCTACGCGCAGGTCGCGATGGGCGACAACTGGCGGGTAGGCGTCGACCCCGCGGAGCGCACGGAGCTCGTGATCGGCGGGCCGTACGCGCTGATGCGGAATCCGATCTACACGGCCTGGATGGGTACGTTCGCCGGCCTCGTGCTGCTCGTACCGAGCTGGCTGTCGCTGACCGGCGCGGCCCTGTTGCTCCTCTCGATGGAGGTGCTCGTCCGCGGGGCCGAGGAGCCGTACCTGCGCGAGGCGCACGGCGCCGCCTTCGTCGGCTATGCGGCGCGGGTCGGCAGGTTCGTCCCGGGGATCGGGCGGCTGGATCCCCCGCAGGGGGCAAGCGGCGATGCCTGACCAGGCCCCCGCCGCGACGAGCGCCCGCGTCGTCGACGTAGCGATCGTCGGTGCGAGCCTCGCCGGCTGCGCGACGGCGATCCTGCTCGGCAGGGCCGGATTGCGCGTCGCGCTGATCGACAAGCACGCGGACCAGGCCGCCTACAAGCGGCTGTGCGGCCACTTCATCCAGGCGAGCGCCACGCCGATTCTCGAGCGGCTCGGGCTCGTCGAGTCGATCGAGGCGGCCGGCGGCGTGCGAAACGGGGTGGAGGTCTGGACGCGCTGGGGGATCGTCCGGGCTCCCGAGGAGCGCAGCGAGCGCGTCTACGGCTACAACCTGCGGCGGCTCAAGCTGGATCCGATGATCCGCGCGACGGCGCTCGCCACCCCCGGCGTCGACTACCTGCCCGGCAACAGGGTGGTGGCGCTGCTCGGCGACGGCGCCGCCGCGACCCGCGGGCTGGAGCTGCGCGATCGCAAGGGCGAGCGAACGGAGGTCCACGCCCGGGTCGTCATCGGCGCGGATGGACGCAACTCGACCGTCGCTCGGCTCGCGCGGGCACGTGAGCGGCGCAGCCCGAACACCCGCTTCTGCTACGCGACCTACTTCAGCGGAGTCGAGCGCCCACCGCCCGCGGGCGGGCGCCTCTGGATGGACGATCACGATCTCGCCCTGCTGGCGCCCAACGACGACGGGCTGACGATCGTCGGCGTGTTCCTCGACAACCGTCGCCTGGACGAGTTTCGCGGCGACCGCGAGGGTGCGCTGCGGCGGTACTTCGACGGGCTCCCGGGGGCGCCGCCGCTCGCCGGCGCCCGCTGCGAGGAGAGGGTGCAGGGCTACACCGACTACGGGCTGATCGTGCGCGACCCCACCCCGTCGCCCCACGTCGCGCTGGTCGGCGACGCGGCGCTCACCTCGGATCCCGCCATGGCGATCGGCTGCGGATGGGCGCTGCAGTCGGCCGGTTGGCTGGCGGACTCGCTTGCTCCCGCGCTGGCCGGCGGGGAGCCCTTGGCTCCGGCGCTGCGGCGCTACCGACGGGAGCGCCGCCGCCACCTCATGGGCCACCACCGGGTGATCGCGCTCGACGCGCGCCTGCGCCGGATGACCCCGTTCCAGCGCGTGTTGATTCCGGCGGCGGTGTCCGATCCGGAGGTGCGCGCCGGCGTGCTGGCGTTCGGCGAGCGCTCCGCGCCGGTGCGCCGGCTGTTCACTCCCGAGATGATCGTCCGCACCTCGCGCGCGACTCTGGCGACGGGCGCCGTGAAGGCCTAGGCGGCGGTCTCGGCGCCCGCGGCCGCGACGAAGCCCTCGATCGCGCCGGCCGTCTCCGCCGGCGACTCCCAGAGGACGTTGTGGCCGTTCGGCACCGCGGTGAGCGTCAGCAGCGAGCCGAGCGCCTCCCGGTAGCGCCGATCCTGCGCGCGGCCGTCGGCGAGGGGGACCACCGGCCGGACCAGCAGCGTCGGAAGCTGGGCGATCGGCGGGGCGGGCAGAGTCATCTCGCTCCAGGCGACGACCACGGCGCTCGGGCAGTACCGGAAGCGCAGGCGCCCGTCCGGCCCGCGAGTCGTCGCGGCCCTCGCATAGGCGGCGACGGTCCGCTCGGGCGGGCGCACCATCGCCTCGGAGCCGAGCAGCGCGTTGGTCGCGCCCTCCAGGGTCGCGAAGCTCCAGTCGAGCCGGTCGATCTCGGCTGCCCGCAGCGCTTGCTCGGGCTGCACCGCGAGGCCGGGGTCGAGCAGCGCCAGCCGGCGGACTCGCTCGGGGGCGCGCGCCGCGAGCGCCGCCGCGACCGCTCCCCCGAAGCTGTGGCCGATCCATGTCGCGTCCTGGATGCCGAGCGCGTCTGCGGTCTCGAGCACGTCGTCGACGTGCGTGTCGACGTTCCACGGGGGCGCGTAGCCGGAGTCGCCGTGCCCGCGCAGGTCGACCGCGACGACCGACATCCCGAGCGCCGCGAGCCGTCGCCCGAGCTGCTCGAAGACGATGCCGTGCTGGGTCACGCCGTGGATGCAGATGACCGGATCCCCGCTGGCCAGGCCCCAGCGCCGCGTCTCGAGCAGCATGCGGCGACTCTAGCCGACCGCGAAACGAGACGATCGGGTTCGGTTGTGGTTTGTCAGCGCCCGATCACATGGCGTAGTGTTGCGGGAGATAGGGACATCGCGCCACACTGTCAGGCGAAGTCCGTTACGAGGGAGCATTAGTGGTTCGAGCCGCAGCCGACCGGGCCTTCCTGCCCACCAAGAACCTGCTGGAGCAGGTCGGCGACATGATGATCCTGACGGGCAAGACGCTCCTGTCGGCGATCCGTCCCCCGTACCCCTACGGCACCGAGTTCGTCCAGCAGTTCCTGTTCATGCTGCGGCTCTGCTGGCTGCCGCTGCTGATCTCGACGGTCGCCTTCGGCTACGGCGCGCCGGGCCTGCAGGCGGGCAACTTCCTCGTCATCTTCGGCGCGGTGGACCGCCTCGGAGGCTTCTTCGTGCTGGCGTCGATCCGCGAGTTCGCGCCGTTCGTGACGGCGATCATCCTCGCCGGCGTCGGCGGCACGGCGATCACCGCCGACCTCGGCGCGCGCAAGATCCGCGAGGAGCTCGACGCGCTCCAGGTGCTCGGGGTCGACCCGATCAAGAACCTCGTCGTGCCGCGCTTCCTGGCGCTGATGATCGTCACCGGGCTGTTCAACATCTTCGCGCTGATCTTCGGCATCCTCGGCGGCGTGCTCGCAACGCTGACCTTCGACGCGCCGCTCGGCCCGTTCTTCGCGACGCTGCTCAGCAACGCGACGACGACCGACCTGTGGGGCTCGGTGCTCAAGACGACGCTGTTCGGGGCGATCATCGCGATCGTCTCCTGTTACAAGGGGATGACTGCGTCCGGAGGCGCCGAGGGCGTGGGTAGGGCGGTCAACCAGGGTGTCGTGATCGAGTTCCTCGGCATCTTCGCGTTCAACTACGTCTTCACCCAGACCCTGTTGGCCACCCACCCTGAGATCTCGGTGATCAAGTAATGCCGACCTCCTGGCTCGACGTGCCGCGCGACTGGATGTCCTCGCTCGGCGACATCGCCAAGTTCTGCTGGCGAGTGATGGTCGAGGTCTTCGAGGGCCGCGCGCTGCACTTCTTCGGCGAGACGCTGCGCCAGGCCGGCATCCTGATCCTCGGCTCGGCGATCGTCATCTGGGGCCTGGCGTTCATCGTCGGTCTGACCTGCGGGATCGAGGGCGCCTACTTCAACCGCGCCGTCGGCGCGCCGTCCTACGCGGGGGTCTTCTCCGCCTGGTGCGACCTGCGCGAGGCGATGCCGTACGCCTTCGGCTACATGATGTCGGCGAAGGTCGGGACCGGCCTGGTCGCTGAGATCGGCGCGATGCGGATCTCCGACGAGATCGACGCGCTCGAGGTGATGGGCATCAGCTCGCTCACCTTCCTCTGCTCGACGCGCCTGCTCGCCGCCTGGATGGTGCTGCCGTTCATGTACATCGCCGCCGTCGGCGCCGGCTTCTTCGCGAGCTACCTGGCGGTGGTCCAGCAGATCGGCGAGGTCTCGTCCGGCGGGTTCTTCCTGATCTTCTGGATGTTCCAGAACCCTCCCGATCTGCTCTACAGCACGATCAAGGGGATGGCGATGGCGACGGTGATCGTGCTCGTCGGCTGCTACTACGGCTATACGGCCAGTGGCGGGCCGGTCGGCGTAGGCACGGCGACAGCCAAGTCGATGGTGCTGAACACGGTGCTCGTGCACCTCGTTGGCATGCTCGGCACTCAGATATTCTGGGGTACGAACCCGAGAGCGCCGATAGGCGGATGACGGGCCGAGGAGGAGACGCAAGTGTCTGACGAGCAGCGCGACGACGAGTACATCGACGGGGCCGAGGCCGAGACCGGCGCCGATCCCATTCCCGAGCCGGCCGCGGTCGACTCGCGGTCCGACGACGCGATCGCCCAGGAGGCCGCCGGACGCTCGCCGATGACTCATGAGTCGCCGGAGGACATCCCCGCGAACATCCACGACCAGACCCGCGACGGCGAGCACCCCTACCAGTGGCACGAGGGGGTCAACCGCGAGCACGGCTCGACCGACGCGGTCGAGTTCATCGACGTCAAGAAGTCGTTCGGTCGCAACACCGTCCTCAACGGATTGAACTTCGGCATCCCCGAGGGCCAGATCTCGATGATCATCGGCCCGTCGGGCACCGGCAAGTCGGTCTGCATCAAGCACATGGTCGGGCTGCTCTACCCGGACGAGGGCGACGTCCTGGTGCACGGCGAGTCCGTGCCGAACATGTCCGACGACGACCTCTTCGAGATGCGCAAGAAGTTCGGCGTGCTGTTCCAGGACGGCGCGCTGTTCGGCTCGATGAACGTCTTCGACAACACGGCCTTCCCGCTGCGCCAGCACACCGACAAGGGCGAGGACGAGATCGCCGAGATCTGCAACCGCCGCTTGCGCGAGGTCGGCCTCGCCGGCGCCGTCGACAAGATGCCGAACGAGCTCTCGGGCGGCATGCGCAAGCGCGCCGGATTCGCTCGCGCGCTCGTGCTCGACCCGCAGATCGTCCTCTTCGACGAGCCCGACTCCGGTCTCGACCCGGTCCGCACGGCGCTGCTCTGCGAGCTGATCCAGGAGGTCCACGCCGAGAACGGCGGCGCCTACGTCGTGATCACCCACGACATCATGAGCGCCCGCCGCGTCGCCGACTACCTGGCCGTGCTCTGGAAGGGGCGCATCGTCGAGTCCGGCCCCGCCGGCGAGCTCTTCAACTCGCCGAACCAGTTCGTCCGCCAGTTCCTCTCCGGAGAGGCTCGCGGACCCCTCGGAATGGAGTAGTACTCGCGGGCTCCGGTCTTCGGCCGCGATCTCTGCGACCGGCGCCGTACCGGCGCCCCATCCCGCGAGCAAGCTCCGCTCGGACGCGTGTTCGGGCAGAGCGGCGGGTTCTCCGACCTGCACCGGATCCCCGCTCCCTAGCCTAAGCTGAGCCCGTGCCGTCGGGTGAGGTCTTCGAGCGGATCGTGCGCGCGGTCGCGCGGCGCCCGCTGGTGCCGCTGGTGGCGGTCGCGGTCGTCGCGATCGCCGGCGCGCTGTTCGCGCTGCGGCTCGAGCCGACCAGCGGGACCGACTCGCTCGTCTCGCAGGGATCCGACACCTTCGAGCAGACCGAGCGCTTCAAGCGGGACTTCGGCGACGACGCCGTCATCGTGCTGGTCAAGGGCGATCTCCAGCGGACGCTGCTGACGACCGATCTGCAGAAGCTGATCCAGCTCGAGGGCTGCCTGTCCGGCAACGTGCCGAGGCAGGGCTTGCGCAACCTTCCCGAGCCCTGCCGCGAGCTCGCGAGGCTCGAGCCCGCGCAGGTCGTGATCGGTCCGGGAACCTTCGTCAACACCGTCGTCGAGACGGTCGGCGGCGAGTTCACACGCCGGATCGCCGTGGCGCAGCGCAGCGGCCCGAAGGCCGTCGAGCGGCTTCAGCGCCAGCTGCTCGCGCTCGGCCTGCGCTACGGGATCACCGACCTGCCCTCCGTCGACAGCCCGGGCTTCGTCGCGGCGCTCGCCTTCGACGAGGACGGCAAGACGCCCAAGTCGCAGTTCTCGTACCTCTTTCCGAGCGACGACGCCGCGCTGATCCAGATGCGCCTGCGGCCCGGGCTCTCCGACTCCGAGCGCAGCCGCACGATCGACCTCGTCCGCGAGGCGGTCGCCGAGCCGCAGATGCGGCTCGACCAGGGGGCCCGCTACGTCGTCACCGGCGTCCCGGTCGTCGTCGACGGGCTCGGCGACGCCGTCAGCGATGCGATCCCGTGGCTGCTCGCCGCGGCGATCCTGGTCATGGCGGCGACGCTCGCGGTGGTCTTCCGAACGCGCCTGCGGCTGCTGCCGCTCGCGCTCGCGCTCGCCGCGTCGGCGATCGTCTTCGGCGGGCTGGCGCTCGTCGGTGGGCAGCTGACGATGGCCTCGATCGCCGTGCTGCCGGTGCTGATCGGCCTCGCGGTCGACTACGCGATCCAGTTCCAGGCGCGCTACGACGAGCAGCGGGCGCGCGGCGGCACCCCGCCCGATCGGGCGGCCGCCGCCGCCGCGGCCGCCGGCGGGCCGACGATCGTCACCGCGGGAGTGGCGACGGCCGTCGGCTTCCTCGTGCTGCTGACCTCGCCGGTCCCGATGGTCCGCGGCTTCGGCGCGCTGCTCGTCGCCGGCATCGCAATCGCCCTGGCCTGCGCGGTGCTGGCGGGCTTCGCCGCGTTGGTGCGCTTCGGCCCCGGGCGCGCGCGTCCCGAGGGCGTGCCGCCGCCGCTGCCGCGACTGCGCGCGGCGGCGGGCGATCTCGCCTGGCGCCTCGCCGAGTCGCGGCCCGGCGACGCGGTCACCCGCCGCTGGCGCGAGCTGCGCCTCTGGACGCTCGAGCGCGGCGAGCGGGCGCTGGCGACCTCGATCGCGCGACCGCGCCGCGTGCTCGGGATCGCGCTCGCACTGGCCGTCGTCGGCTGGGCGGCAGACACGCAGTCGACGGTCGTGTCGGACATCCGCGAGCTCGTGCCCGCCGACCTCCAGGCGCTGCGCGACGTCAACGAGCTCCAGCAGGTGACCGGCGTGTCGGGCGAGATCGACGTCACCGTCCGCGCCGACGACGTCACCGATCCCGAGGTGCTCGCCTGGATGGCGGACTTCCAGCAGCGCGTCCTCGACGACGCCGGCTACCGCAGCGGCGACCGCTGCACGCAGGCCAGAGACGCGCCCGAGCTGTGTCCGGCGCTATCGCTGTCGGACATCCTCGCCACCGTCGCCGTCGCCAATCCGAAGCAGGCGAAGTCGCTGCTCGACGCGATACCGCCCTATCTGTCGCAGGGCGTCGTGACCCCCGACCGCAAGACCGCCAACCTCGCCTTCGGCATCCGGCTGCAGCCGCTCGAGCGTCAGCACGAGGTCGTCGGGCGGATCGAGGAGCAGCTCGACCCGCCGCGCGGAGTCGAGGCAGCCGTGGTCGGGCTGCCCGTGCTGGCCGCCGACGCGAACGACAAGCTGTCGTCGCCGCTGCGCCGGGTGCTCACCTTGCTGGCGGCGCTGATCGCGGTCTTCCTCGTGCTGCTGGCCGTTCGGCGCAGCGCCCGCGCCGCGGCGATCCCCTTGATCCCGATCGCGCTGGCGACCGGCTGGTCGGGCGGGATCATGTTCCTGCTCGGCCTGCTGCCGGGCCCCTTCGAGGTGGAGCTGAACCCGATGTCGGTCACCCTCGGCGCGCTGGTGATCGCGATCTCGACCGAGTTCAGCGTGCTGCTGTCGGCGCGCTACGGCCAGGAGCGCGCCGCCGGCGCCTCGGCGGCACGAGCGCTCGAGACGACCTACGCGTCGACGGGCGCCGCCGTGATGGCCTCCGGGGTCACGGCGATCGCGGGCTTCGCCGTCCTCGCCGCCTCGGACATCCGCATGCTGCGCGATTTCGGGATCCTGACGGTCGTGGATCTGACCGTCTCACTGCTCGGCGTCATGCTCGTCCTGCCGGCGGCGCTGGTCTGGGCCGAGCGCCACGGGCCGTTGCGCGCGGCTGACGCCGACGCCGACCCGCGCCGGCCGACGCACGCGCTGGGCTCGGTCCGCCTGCCGCGTCCCTCGCTGCGGGCGTTTCGCCTGCGGGGCCGCGATGTCTGACGATCGCTTCGGCGACCTCGGAGCCCCGGACGGTCGTAGCGCGGCCGAGCGGCTCGAGGAGCTGGACCGCACCACGCCGGAGCGAGACGACCCGCGACGGCGCCCCGAGGTCCCGCGCCCCGGCAACCGCTACGCCTGGGTGGTGGGGATCCTGATGCTCATGACGATCGCGGTCTTCGCGGTCACGACCTCGCTGCCGAACAGCGGCGAGGGGCTGCGCGGACCGACGATCGGCAAGCCGCTGTTCGACTTCGCGGCGCCCTCGGCGACCGGCAACGCCGCCAACAGCGACGACGCGAACGTCCGCCAACGCACCGGGGGCAACGCCGCGGCCGGGCCGGTGCCGGCCTGCGAGGTGGTCAGCGAGGCGGTGGTCAACGTCTGCGAGCTGCGCCGCAAGCCGCTCGTGCTGACCTTCCTCGTCACGCGCGGCGCCGACTGCGAGCCCCAGGTCGACCGTGTCGAGCGGATGCGCGACGAGTTCCCGCGGGTCCAGTTCGCGGCGGTCGTCGCCGGTGACGAGCGCGAGGACGTCGAGCAGATCGTCGAGCGCCGCGGCTGGACGATGCCGGTCGGCGTCGACCGCGACGGAGCGGTGGTCAACCTCTACGGCATCGGCGTCTGCCCGACGACCGTCTTCTCGACGCCGGGCGGCACGGTGCGCCGCGTCGAGCTCGGCAATCTCACCGAGGACGAGCTGCGCTCCCACGTGCGCAAGCTGGTCAGGCGGTCCGGGAGCTAGCGCGATGGCTGCGCGCTCCGTGCGACGCGGGTGGGTCGCCGCCGAGCTCGCCGAGGAGTTCCCGGGCCTCGAGGTCTATTCCCTGGCCGTCGACGCCCGACCGGGCAGGACGCCCGACGCCGTCCGCCGGCAGATGCGCGAGCTGGCGGGCCGGATCAGCGGCCCGACGGTGGTGCAGTCGCGCCAGGACACCGTGCCATGGTCCTACCGCGTCCTCTGGCGGCGCCTCGGCGTCGATCCGGACACCGACCGCACCCCGGTCGAGGCCTTGATGGTGCAGCGGCTCGAGCATGGAGGCCTGCCGAGTCGCGGCACGCCGAACGACGCGATCGTCGTCGCGACGCTCGAGACCGGTGTGCCGATCGTCGTCTTCGACGCGGACAAGGTTTGCGGCGAGCCCGGGCTGCGCCCGGCCGTGACGGGAGAGTCGCTGGGCGGGGCGGAGGGCGTCCTGCGCTCGGGCGAGGTCGTCTACGCCGACGAGCGGGCGCCGCTCGCCCGCCTCGACGGGGAGGTGGCGGCCGATCGTGCCGTCGGCGACGCCACGACCGCGATGCTGGTCTGCGCGCTGGCGGCGGCCGCGATCTCCCAGGTCGAGATCGACGAGGCGCTCTGGATCGCCGCCGAGCTGTTGGAGGCCGCTGGTAGTCTGGGGGAGTCCAATCCGGGGAGGACGCGGTGATCGACGTACTCGAGCGTACGAGCGCAGCAGCAGAGCAACTCCAGCCGGCGACCGCGCCTGACGAGCGGCCCGCCAGACGCGCGCTGAAGGCGCAGATCGCGCGGCTCGAGCGCGACCTCGCAAGGCTGTTCGCGGCGTCCTGGCCGCGCCAGGGCCTCGAGTTCCACGTCGACCACCCCAGCGGCCGCCCGCGGATCCTCGACCTCGGCGAGCTCGAGCAGATCCGTGACGCGCTGGCCGAGCGTGTCGAGGACGTCCGCCGCGACCTCGGCGAGCGCCACGCCGGCGAGGACGCCAAGCGTCGGCTGATCGAGGAGATGCTGCGCCACCCCGAGCGGCACCGCTGGGTCCGGGTCAGCAACGCCGACATCGGCGAGCCGGGCTGCCACCACTGGCACGTCGTGCCGCGCTGGGGCTTCATCGGGATGTTCGCCAACTGGTGGCGCGTCAAGATCTCGTCAGGCTGTCCCTTAGCCACCTGAAGGTGAGGTCATAGGGATGGGCAAGCGCAGCCGCAAGCGGGCGGTGGATGGAGGCACGGGCGTCGTCGACGACGGCGGCAGCACCCGCGCCGACCGCGACGCGGCGCGTCGGGCGCGCGCCGAGCGGATGCGCAAGGGCCTGCCCGAGCCGGCCGCCGAGCGCCGCCGCGACCCGAGCCGCCGTCCGACGCTCGCCGAGCGCCCGCCGCCGCTGTGGGCGCCTTTTCCGCTGACCGAGCTGCTCGTGCTCGCGGGGATCGTGCTGATGACCTGGGGCTTCCTCGAGGGCGCGGGCCGCGACGCCAACGCCAAGCTCGCCGCCGGGCTCGCCGTCGCCTCGCTCGCCGGGCTGGAGCTGACGATCCGCGAGCACCTGACCGGCTTCCGCTCGCACACGACGCTGCTCGCCGGGGCGACGGCGATCGCGACGATCCTGGCGCTCGGCCTCGGCGCCGGCCTCGACATGCTCGGTCCGCTGCTGATCGCCGGCGCGCTCTCCTTCGCCGGCTCCTTCTACGCGCTGCGGCAGCTCTTCAAGCGCCGCTCCGGCGGCGTCGGGTTTCGCTGATGCCGACCGGGGCCTCGCGCCCCGGACCCCCAACGCCGGCGCATGGCGGGCCGGTCCGCCATCAGGCAGGCGCCTTGGCGGGGCGCCTGCCTGGTGGCGTCAGACGACGGCGAGCGTGCGCTCGGTGGAGCGCTCGCCGGAGAGGGTCGCGGCGACGATCGCGCGCTGGCGCTCGGTCAGCGTCCCGACGCGCTTGTTCTCCGGGATCGAGATCGACGTCAGCAGACGTCGGCAGCGGGCGCGGCCCCACCGCTTCTGGCTCATCAGCACGTCGCTGATCGACATGCTCTCGGCCTCCCAGGGACAGCTCAGGATCACCTCGGCGGCCGGCAGGTCCCCCGCCGCGATGCGGCGCTTCATCTCTGCGCGCGCAAGCCGTACCCGGTTGGCGTGCTCGAGTGCCTGCAGGTGTTGAGCCTGGCCAGCACTGAACGTAGCGATATTGCCCATACGTCCTCCCCGCACTTCGTGCGTACTCGACAGCGGATGCAGTTCCCCTTGTGCGGCTCCGGGCTCTCGCACTTACCAGCGTCCGCGCCGCTGGCCTCCTTGGAGGGATCGAAGCCGAGGTCGCAATAAATCGAAGCGGCCGGCGACCGTCAACAGCGCTTAGTCCGGCTCGTACGCTAAGAGCGGGCTTTTTGGATTTCGACGGCCGCGCCGGGGTCCTCGGGCAGCACCGCATACGCACGCTCGAAGATCTCGAGCGCACGGTCGAGCTGCTCGCGCTCGTGCGTCGCCATCACGCTCGTGCGCAACAGCGCCGCGCCGCGCGGCACCGCCGGGTAGAGCGCGACGTTCGCGTAGACACCGGCCTCGTAGAGGGCCTTCCAGAACAGCACCGCCTTCCAGTCGTCGCCGACCGTCACCGGGACGATCGGCGTGACCAGCTCGGAGCCGTCGCCCAGCGTCGCCGGCGCGACGACCTCGAAGCCGCGCTCGGCGAGCCCGCCATGCAGGTAGCGCGCGTTGTCGAGCAGCCGCGCCATCAGGTCGCGCCCCTCGTCGGAGCGGACGATCCGCAGCGCGCCGAGCGCCGCGCCGACCGCCGCCGGGACGGCGGAGGCGGTGAACATGAAGGCCCGCGACTGGACGCGCAGGAAGTCGATCACCTCGCGCGGACCGGCGACGAAGCCGCCGCAGGAGGCGAGCGACTTCGAGAAGGTGCCCATCCGCAGATCGACGTCGCCGGCGACCCCGAGCAGCTCGCAGGCGCCGGTTCCGTCGGCGCCGAGCACGCCCACGCCGTGTGCCTCGTCGACCATCAGGCGGGCGCCGTACCTGCGGCACAGCGCGACGATCTCGGGCAGCGGGGCGAGGTCGCCCTCCATCGAGAAGACGCCGTCGACGACCACGAGCACGCCACCGCCGTCGCCGCCGGCGCGGTCGAGCATGCGCTCGAGCTTGTCGAGCCGGTTGTGGCGGAACGGCCGGATGCGGGCGCGCGACATCGACACGGCGTCGAGGATCGACGCGTGGTCGCCGGAGTCGCAGATCACGGTGTCGTCGGGGCCGAGCAGCGTCGCTATCGCGCCGACATTGGCCAGGTAGCCGGCGGTGAAGACGAGCGCGTCCTCGCTGCCCATCCAGTCCGCCAGCTCACGCTCGAGCTCGAGGTGCAGGGGGGTCGTGCCGTTCATGAAGCGCGATCCGGTCAGACCGGTGCCGTAGAGGTCGAGCGCGTCGCGGGCCGCCTGCTTGACGCGCTCGTCGCCGGTCAGGCCGAGGTAGTTGTTGGAGCCCAGCGTGATCCGCTCGCGCCCCTCCATCATCGCGATCGGCCCCGGCTCGGCCTCCACGACGCGGAAGTAGGGCAGCAGGTCGTGCTCGCGCGCCGCGGTCAGCTGCTCGAGCCGATCGTGGTTGCGCGCCTTAGCGAAGAGGTCGGTTTCGATCGCCATTGACTAGGGTGCCGCGCCGTGGCCTTGGAGGTGACTCCCGTGCGCACGCGGCGCGACCGGCGGGAGTTCGTCGAGCTGCCGTACCGCCTGCATGCTAACGCCGAGTCGTGGATCCCCCCGCTGCGGCTCGAGCGCAGGCTGTTCGTCGGCAAGCGCCTGAACCCCTTCTTCCGGCACGGGGACGCGGAGCTCTTCCTCGCGCGCCGCGACGGACGCGTGGTCGGCCGGATCAGCGCCCAGATCGACCACGAGTTCAACGCCTACCAGGGCAACGCCTGGGGGATGTTCGGCTTCCTCGAGCTCGAGGACGACGCCGAGGCGATGGAGGCGCTGCTCGACGCCGCCGCCGGCTGGCTGCGCGAGCGCGGTCGCGACCGGATGGTCGGGCCGATGGAGTTCACGATGAACGACGGGGTCGGGGTGCTGGTCGAGGGATTCGACCTCGAGCCGTTCGTCAGGGAGCCCTGGCAGCCGCCTTACTACAAGCGCCTCTGCGAGGCCCACGGCCTCGCCAAGGCGGTCGACCTGTGGATGTGGGAGCTGCACATCGAGGGCCGCGACGCGGTCGTCCCTGAAATCGTCGAGATGGCCGAGCGGCTCGAGCCCGACCACGGCATCCGAATCCGCAAGATGTCGCGCCGCCACCTGCGCCGCGACCTCGACCTGTTCGCCGAGACCTACAACGAGGCCTGGAAGGACAACTGGGGCTTCACGCCCTACACCAAGGCCGACCTCGACGCCTACGCCCTCGACCTCCAGCTCGTCTACGACCGCAACTGGTTCATGGTCGCCGAGAAGGTCGACACGGGGGAGGCGGTCGGGATCGCGATCACCATTCCAGACGTCAACCAGGTGCTCAAGAAGATGCGCGGCCGGATCCTGCCGTTCGGCTGGTGGCACTTCCTGCGCCGCCGCCGGATCATCGATCGCGTCCGCGTCGGCTTCCTCGGGGTCAAGCCCGAGTACCAGCACGCCGGCGTCGCGGCCGGCCTCTACATCGAGCACTTCGACATGGCCGAGGCGACCCCGCAGAAGTGGGGCGAGATGGGTTGGATCCTCGAGACCAACGACGCGATGAACCGCGGTATGGAGGGGATGGGGGGGAAGGTCGTGAAGAAGTACCGGGTTTACGAGCGGGTGCTGTAGACGGGGCTGGGCCTGGGCGGTGCTGCCCGCGGGTCCTGTCTCCGATTTTGGTTCACGTGCTCGTGCCTGCGCGCGCGAACGCAAAATCGTCACCACCCGCGGAGGCCGTCCGCGGGGCGGCTAGACTCGGCGTTCGTGTCCGAGATGGGCGACAGCCGGGCGGACGAGGCCGGTATCGACGGGGAGCTGGTTCCGGTCGAGGACGAGCAGGTCGTGGAGGCGCGTGTGCTGCCGGCCGTAGCCGACGCGCAGCCCGCGACGGCTATTGCGACGCGCAAGGTGTCGCTGCCGGCGACGGTGGCGGCGGCTGGTGGCGGGATGGTGCTCGGCATCGCCGCGTTCATGCTGCTGCGCGTGCTGAGGCGGCCGTCTGCGGCGCGTTCGGTGGCTCGGCGGCGCAGGCGACTGCAGGCGAAGCGCAACGGGGTCGAGGTCGCGGCGTCGCGGTCGTTCCTCGTCGACGTCCACCTGCTCAAGCGTTAACGCGTGGCGACGGCCGCTGTCGGAGCGCCTTCGGCGCGGTCGGCGCTTCCGCCGGGCGAGCGCCGACTTGCGGCGGACTTGGCGCCGGAGGCCGGCTCTCGCCGCCCGGCGGTCGTCGAGGTCGATGTCGTGCCGGTCGGGCCGTACCGGATGCCGGGCGGCGGGGTGGACGGCGTGTTGCGCAACCGTGGCGGCGTGCTCGAGCGACTGCTGAATGTCTCGGGCGAGCCGGTGACGGTGGGGGCCTGGGCGGCGGGCGGTGCGGTGCGCTTTCGGGCCGAGGCAGCCGCTGACGAGGTCGCCGCGGCGGCTATCGAGCGGATGCGCTTCGCGCTCGGGGTCGACCACGACCTGCGCCCGTTCCAACGCGCCTTCCACCGCGACCGCCTGCTCGGTCCGGTGATTCGGCGCTACCCGTGGCTTCGTCCGCGCCGGCGCCCCGAGCCGTTCGAGGCGTTCGCCTGGGCGGTCACCGAGCAGCTGATCGACGTCCAGCGGGCGTTCGCGATCCAGCGTCGGATCGTCGGGCGCCACGGGCCGCGCAGCGCGTGCGGTCGCCTGCGGGACGTGCCTTCGGCGGCTGCGATCGCGCGGCTCGCCCCGGCCCAGCTCGACGCCTGCGGGCTGGCACCGAAGCGATCGGTCGCTCTGATTCGTGCGGCGCGCGAGGTCGCCAGCGGGCGGGCCGACCTGACCCGTCACGAGCCGACTTGGCGGCGGCTGGCGACCGTCCGCAACGTCGGGCCCTGGACGCTCGAGTGCCTCGCCTTCCTCGGCCAGGGGCGCGACGACCAGCTGGCCGCCGGCGACCTCGCGTTCGTCAAGTGGGTCGGCCGTGCCGCCGGGCTCGGCCGGCGCGCGACCGTGGACGAGGTGCGGGCCTTCTTCGAGCCGTACGCGCCCTACCAGGGGCTCGCCGGTCTCTACGCGCTGCACGCGCCGCTGCCCGGCCTGCGCGGTTGACGCGCCCGCCTAACATCGAGGGCGATCCCCGACTCGAGGAGCGCAGATGGACCCCAAGGTGACCAAGAGCGACGCGGAGTGGCGCGAGGAGCTCGATCCGGAGCGCTTCCACGTGCTGCGCGAGGCGGGCACAGAGCCGCCGTTCACGGGCGCCTACACCCACTCCAAGGTCGACGGCATGTACCGCTGCGGCGCCTGTGGCAACGAGCTGTTCAGCTCCGACACGAAGTTCGACTCCGGCAGCGGCTGGCCGAGCTTCACCGAGCCGGCGGTCGCCGAGGCGGTCGAGCTGCGTGAGGACGACAGCCTGATGATGCGCCGCACCGAGGTCGTGTGCGCGCGCTGTGGCTCGCACCTCGGCCACGTCTTCCCCGACGGGCCCGGTCCAGGCGGCCAGCGCTACTGCATCAACTCGCTGGCGCTCGATCTCGACGACGCCGCCGACGGCTAGCGCCGCGGCCGGCTAGTTCGGCTGGCGCCAGAGGTCCGACAGCTCGTCGACGCCGAAGATCACCCCGGCGAACTCGAGCAGGCTCGACAGCGGGTCGGGGTCGAACGGCGGCGCGACGTCGACGGTCACGTCGCCGACCTGCTCGAGCACCAGGTCGAAGACGACGGTGCCCTCCTCGATCGCGGTGTCCTCGACGTCCTTTGGAACGTTGAAGTGGAGCTTCGCGTAGACGCGGCGCGGATAGCCGTCGTCGTCGACGTTGACCTCGACCTTCGCGCTGTCGATCGCGTCGGCGACCCTGGCGACGCTCTGGTCGTCGAGCTCGGGCAGATCCCCGAAGTCGTCACCCGCCGCGGCGAGCCTGTCGGTGTCGACGATCGCCAGCAGGTTGTCGATCACCGCCCGCTCGACCACCGTTCCCGTCACCAGCCTGGTGGAGTCGCCGCCGATCTCCTCGCCGTCGCCGACCCTGACGTCGGTCAACCACTCGTCCGGGTCGAGGCCCAGCTGCTCGAGGCTGACCGGGCGCCGCCTCGCGGCGCCGACCTCGAGTCCGAGCTGCCGGATCAGCTCCTCGTCGGCCTCGTAGAACTGGCCCATGAACTCGACGTAGACCTTGCCCTCGATGCCGCTGACGCGAGCCGGGAAGCTCTGACCGCCCGCGCGCATCGACACGCGCCAGTCGAACGTCGGCAGCGCGTCGGGCCCGTTCGCGACGAACGGTCCGCTGCCGTCGATGGCGATCCTGCTGCCGAGGATCGGAAAGCCCGGAACGTCGGCGTCGGTCCGCAGGCGAACCTCGGCGCTGTCGATCCGCTTCGAGGCGGCCTCGCTGAGCAGCGTCCTCGGGGGCTTGTCGGCGCTGTCGTCACCGTCCCCGCAGCCCACGCCTGCCACGGCCAGCAGGCAGACGAGCAGGCAAGCGGCCAACGGCCGCGGGAGGGGACCGCGCGTGCGCATGAAGCCGGTTTATAGGGGTTTCATGCGCCCGACGTCACAGTCCCTGGCCAGGCAGGAACTCGTTCGTGAACGCCCCGCCCGCGTCGGGGATCTCGGTCAGCAGCCGGTTCTCGCGCATCCAGGCGGCGAACGCCTGCCACTCGTCCGGCGCCTGCCATCCGAATGGACGGCCCGCGGGGGGCAGGAACAGCGGCAGCGTCACCCTGACGACCGCGCGCTGGAGGCTGGGATCGAGGTCGGGATTGGCGTCGAGCAGCGCTTGGACGCCCTGCGCGGGGTTGCGCGCGAGCTGACGCGTCCCGCGCGCCAGCGCCGCGACGAAGGCGCGCAGCTTGCCGCCGTCGCGCTCGAGCGCCGATTCGTTGGCTACGAGCACCAGCTCGTCGTAGGTCGGCACGCCGGCCTGCTCCATCCGGACGATCCGTGGCCGGCGTCCGTCGAGCCGCAGCTGGGTGCCCTCGTAGTTCCAGAAGGCGCCGAGCGTCGCGTCCACGCGTCCGGTCAGCAGCGCGGGGACGAAGTTGAAGCCTACGTTGCGCTCGGTGACGCTGCCCGGGGCGACCCCCGCATCGGTCAGGATCGTGCGCAGGTAGGCCGACTGGTAGTCGATGCCCGCGGTGCCGACCGTCTTGCCCTCGAGGTCGCTGGGATCGCGGATGCCCGCCTTCGGCAGCGAGATGATCGAGGCGAGCGGCTTGCGCACGACGGCGCCGATCGACACCACGCGCAGCCCCTGGTCGCGCGCGCGCAGCACCTCGGGCTCGTAGGAGATCGCCAGGTCGACTCGCCCGGCGGCGACCTGCTTGATCGGCGCCGCGGGGTCGGGCGGCTGGCGGATCGTGACGTCCAGCCCCGCCTCGGCGAAGTCGCCGTTGGCCTCGGCGGCGTAGATCCCGGCGTGGTCGGCGTTGGGGAAGTAGTCGAGCATCAGCGTCAGCGGCCGCGGCTCGCCGGGCTCGAGGACGTCCTCCTTCTCGCCACAGCCTGTCGCGAGCGCGGTCAGCAGCAGCGCCGCGATCAGCGTCGTGGCACGGACGATCCGCTGGTGGGTCCTCGTCATAGGTGCGCATCCTTTCGATTCCAGGGACAGGCCAGCCGCTCGGCCAGCGTGGCGAGGGCGAAGAGCGCGACGGCCATCAGCGTCAGCAGCACGACCCCGGCGTAGACGCGCGGAGTCTGGAGCTGGTTGTTGCCGAGCAGCACCAGCCGGCCGAGACCCTCGTCGGATCCGGCCCACTCGCCGAACACGGCTCCGATCACCGAGACCGTCGCCGCGACGCGCAGGCCGGAGAAGAAGCTCGGCAGCGCCGCCGGGAGCTCGACGGCGCGCAGCGTGCGCAACCGCGAGGCGCCGAACGAGCGCATCAGCTCGAGCTGCTCGGCGTCGACCGTCCGCAGGCCGTCGAGCACGTTGACGGTGATCGGGAAGAAGCAGATCAGCGCGACGATCGCCAGCTTGGGCCCGATGCCGTAGTCGAAGGCGAGCACGAAGATCGGCGCCAGCACGACGATCGGGATCGCCTGCGAGCCGACCAGCAGCGGATACGCCGCATCGCGAAGCACTCGGCTGAGATGCATGCCGACCGCGAAGGCGACGCCCGCGACGACGGCGATCGCCAAGCCCAGCAGGACCTCCTGCAGCGTCACCCAGGCGTTGCCCCAGAGCAGCGACCAGTCGTCCTCGAAGGCCCGCGCGACCTCGCCTGGCGACGCCAGCGTGAGGTCGTCGACCGCGTCGAGCGACGCGATCCAGGCCCACAGGGCGAGGCAGCCCGCGAGCAGCGGCGCGGTGAGCAGGAGGCGCCTCACGGTCGCGCCTCCGAGGCGTCGGCGTCGATCGCGGGCGTGTCGAGCACATCCAGCGCGCGGGCGCGCAGCCGCGCCAGCATCGGGTCGGTCACCGCGGCACGGCGGTCGCGGGGGCGGGGAAGGGGTACCTCGAGCCGCGCGACGACACGGCCCGGTCGCGGGGACAACACGGCCACGCGGTCGGACAGGAACAGCGCCTCCTCGACGTCATGGGTGACCAGCACGACGGTCCGCGGCTCCACGGCGAGCGCATCGGCGAGCCACTGCTGCATGCCGGCGCGCGTGATCGCGTCGAGCGCCGCGAACGGCTCGTCGAGCAGGAGGACGGGCCGTCCGGGCAGCAGCGTGCGGATGAACGCGACCCGTTGGCGCATGCCGCCCGACAGCTCGCTCGGGCGCGCGTGGCGGAACTCGGCGAGTCCGAAGCGCTCGAAGAGGGGCGCCGCACGCTCGCGAGCGTCGCGTGACCGGACGCCTTGCGCCTCCAGCGCGAGCGCGGCGTTGCCGAGCGCGTCACGCCACGGCAGCAGCAGATCGCGCTGAGGCATCAACGCGCAGGCGCCGCGCCGCAGCTCGTCGGTCTCGCCGGCCCCGACCGCGACGCGCCCCGCGTCGGGAGCCTGAAGGCCGGCGATCAGCTCGAGCAGCGTCGACTTGCCGCAGCCTGACGGGCCGACGACGCCGACGACCTCACCCGCGCCGACCGTGAGCTCCAGCTCCTCGAGCGCCGTCACCTCGGTGTTGCGACGGCCGCGATAGCGCCGCGTGACGCCTGTCAGCGTCACGCCTTCCCCACCGACTGCGAGAGGCTCCCGGGACGGGGCCTCGGCGTTCATCGAAGATACGCTCCCTTCGCGGGCATTACCCCACAGGTTCAAAGGGTCAGCGCCGGGTGGAATCGCATCCCAGAGGCGCTATCTCAGCCCGTGTCCCACGAGCCCCCCTGTCGTTTCGAGGCACTCTAGCGTCGCGTCGCCGCGGACAGCTATCAGGGAGGCGGGCCCCCCAAGGCGCCCGCCTCCCAGCTAGCCGGTCCCGGTACCTGTGGCGTACGGGGACGATCCCGGTTGGGAGTCGGGTGATGAGCTGGGATACCGCGCGCCCACCACCCGATCGCGAACACCGTAGTGCGTCGGGATTCCCGTGTCCATACCTGCGCGTGAGTACTCACGCGCAGGTATGCCAGCAGGAGGTGCTAGTTGGACCGCTGCGAGTATGCGACTCGCCAGATCCGGAGAATCGGATGGAGAAGGCGACATAGGGATCCGCCGGCTCGCACCATCTGCCTGGTCGTCTGCCGCATTCCCGGGGCTCGCGCGCTGTCCTTGGACAGATACATGGCAACCATGCATCCGACGATCACGGCGTGGCGGTGTCCGTTGGGAAGGCGAAGCGTCTCGCGCACGGCACGGCTTATGCAGTAGCAGATTCGCTTTGCCGCACACTTCTCGTCGGGATAGTGCGACACGTAGCTGTGGTCCCCGGACGCCTTGTCCTCGACACGGTCGACATGGCTGTCGAGCATCGCCGCGGTCAACGAGACCCATGGCCAATAGGCCGAGCGGACCGCCGCTATGTCGTTGCCGGTGACCTGGTCACGCGCGGCCAGCGTCAGCAGGGCCAGTATCACGAGGGTCGCGCTGGCGGCGGCGCTGAGCTCGAACCAGTCGAGGCCATGCTCGTCGGGAAACTCCGCCGCCGCCCAGGCGCTCAATGCCGCGTCGCGCGTGCCGGGGTCCGTCAGGTGATTGAGCGCGAGCACCTGGGCTCGCCACGCCTCCTTGACGACGTGGCCCCTGATGCGCTCATAGGACGGTAGGGATCGACACGACCGCCGGCATGCTTCGACCAGCGCCACCAGGTAGCCGCCGTCGTCGCGCCAGGGGTGGTGGCGGTAGTAGTCGGCGAGCGGCCGATCGGGGTCGAACGCGTCGACGAGCGCCATGTGGAGTTCGCGTCCGTTGACCTCCGTGGCGTGACGCTCGCTGGCGTCGTCGAGAAAGTCCAGGATCGTCTCGTAGTTGACCAGCAGCCGGATCAGCTCCGGGCTGCGGTGATCGGGGAGGATCGAGAAGAGCGCGGCTCCGTCGGCGTGGCTGCGCTTGCGGGTCAGGCCACGCAGCGCGTCGTCGCGGATCGGGAGGTCCGGGATCAGCTCCGCCTCCCGCCGCCAGCGACGTAGTTCGAGCGCGACTTCGCGCAGTCCCCAGGTCAGCTCACGGGTCGCCGCCTCGCCCACGGCGTGGAGTTGCGCAGGAGTCAACGGCGCCGGATCGACGAAAGCAGCTTGCGGCATCCCGTTGCCAGCCTATTCCCGTGCTGTCACTAGCCGTAGGAACGAAAATGCAGTACGGTCGTGTTTGTCTTTAGGGGGAGGGAATTGGAGGATGAGCCGGCTATCTACAAAGCACGCCGTGCTGGGGTTGATGATCGATCGCCCGAGTTACGGCTACAACTTGCAGCAGCAGATCGGTGAGCGCCTCGGATTCCTCGGCTTGGCCGAGAGCACGGTCTACAAGACGCTCGAGCGGCTGGAGTTCGACGGCTGGGTCGAAGAGGTAGGGCAGAAGCAGGCCGGCCGAACCCGTCGTGGAGCGCCGCGCGTCCTCTACCGGGCGACGCCGGAGGGTGTAGCGAGCTTCAAGAGCTGGATGGCCGAGGCGAGCGATCGGGCGGTGCTGCGCGACGAGCTGCAGGCCAAGCTCGCGCTGTCCGATCCCGAGGACCTCCCGCGACTGCTGGAGATGGCCGAGGCGCAGTCGCGCGAGTGCTTGGAGGAGCTGGTCACGCTGGCTCGGCCGGCGCTCAGCGAGCTGGCCACGACCGACGTCGACTGGAGCCTCGCCGCGCGCTACATGGTCGACGACTTCAAGGCGCGCTGGCTCGAGAGCCTGGTCGACTGGCTCGACGGCATCTGCGAGGTCATGGAGGAGCGAATCAAGCGGACGGCTGGAAGCGCGTCCTCGAGCTGACCGTGCTGCTCGCGCTCGACTCGGTCAGCAAGTCCTATTGGCGCGGCCCGACCGAGGTTCCGGTCCTCAAGGACGTCTGCCTCGAGGTCCGTGCAGGGGAGTTCGCGGCCGTCTACGGCAAGCGTGCCGCGGGCAAGACGACGCTGCTGAAGATCGCCGCCGGGCTGCTGGGGCCCGACCGGGGGACCGCCCGCGTGGCCGGGCGCGAGCTCGCGACGCTGTCACGCCGCGAGCTCGCCCACCTGCACCGCGACCGCGTCGGCTGGGTCTCGCGCAGCGGGCCGCAGAGCAAGGACCTGCCGGTCGACGTCCACGTGGCACTCCCGCTCTACGGGCGGTTCGGGCCCCGGGCGGCCGCGCGCCGTGGAGCCGCGGCGCTCGCGCTGGTCGGCGCGGAGGACTACGTCGGCGAGCTCTGGGACGACTTGCCCGACACCGCGAGGACGCTCGTCGCGATTGCCCAGGCCCTCGTGCGCGAGCCGGAGCTGGTGGTCGTCGACGATCCCGTGGCGGGCCTTGGGATCATCGATCGCGAGCATGTCCTCGACCGCTTGCGCGCGGCGGCCGAGGACCACGACGTCGGCATTCTGATGGCTGTCCCGGAGATGCCCGCGATGCTGCGCGCCCATCAGGTGCGAACCCTGATCAGGGGCAGGATCATCGCCCCGGCAAGCCGTCCCGAGGATGAGGGCGGAGCAGCGGTGATCGATTTTCCGGGCGGCAGATGAACGGCGTACGTGCTTGACCTGAGGGATGTCGTCAAGCGCTACCAGGTCGGTGGCGGAGAGCTCGTGCGAGCGCTCGACGGGGTCTCGATGTCGATCGAGGCAGGGGAGCTCGTGGCCCTGTACGGGCCCAGTGGCTCGGGCAAGACGACCCTCTTGACGATCATCGCGGCGCTGATCCCACCGGACAGCGGCGCGGTGCGGGTCGACGGCGTCGACGTCACCGACCTGGCGCCCGGCGAGGCGGCGCGCTATCGCAGGCTCGTACTCGGGTACGTCGGCCAGTCGCTCGAGCTGCTGCCCGGTGTGCCGGCGATCGACAACGCGGCGCTGAAGCTGTTCGACCTGCGGATCGGCGTACGCGAGGCCCACCGCCGCGTCACTCCGCTGATGGAGCGCCTCGGTCTCGGCAAGCGCTTGGGGCATCGCCCGGACGAGCTCTCCGCCGGCGAGCGGCAACGCGTGCTGATCGCGCGGGCGCTGGCGACCCAGCCGCGGCTCGTGCTGGCGGACGAGCCGACCGGCAGCCTCGACACCCAGCGCAGTCATGAGGTCTTGACGCTCTTGACGGAGGTCTGTGGCGAGCAGCAGGTGGCCATGCTGCTCGTGACCCACGACCCGCTCGCCGCGTCCTTCGCCGTCAGGACGCACGCTCTCCAAGACGGACAGCTCGTGCCCTACGAGCCCGACCGCGGCCTGCTCCCGGCGGGCATCCCCTAGGGAGACCGCCATCAGGCTGCGCAGCATCGCCCATCTCTACCGCGTGCGGTTGCGCTCCCGCCTCGTCCAGGAGACGCTCGCGCTCGCCGGGATCACGGTCGGGGTGGCTCTCGTGTTCGCCGCGCTGGTTGCCAACACCAGCCTCACCGGCTCGATCAGGGAGCTGACCGACGGCATCGTCGGCAAGGCGGATCTCCAGCTCGCCGCCCGCGGCCAGGAGGGCATGGACGAGCGGCTGCTGTCCAGGGTCGAGCGCATCGATGGCGTCGCGGCCGCGGCGTCGCTGATGGAGGCACGCGCGAACGTCGTCGGACCGCGCGGGCGCCGCTCGGTCCTGTTGATCGGCGGCGACACCAGCTTCGCGAGCCTGCAGGGGACGATGTTCCCCAACTTCGCGCAGGCGCAGCTGGGAAGCCAGAAGACGATCGGCGTGCCGCTGCCGGTGGCCCGAGACCTCGGGGTCGCGCTGGGGCAGTCCCTGGACATCGAGGTCGGCGCGCGCAGGGAGTCGATTCCGCTCGGCGCCCAACTGCAGCGGACCGACATCGGAACGCTGGTCGACAGCCCGGTCGCGCTCGCGTCGCTGAACAACGCCCAGCGCCTGAGCGGTATGCAGGGACGGATCACGCGAATATTCGTGGAGGCCGTGCCCGGTCGAGAGGACGCCGTCGAGCAGGCGCTGCACGCCATCGCCGGCGACCGCCTCAACGTCGGCTCGTCGAGCAGCGAGATCGAGACCTTCGAACGGGCGGCGTTTCCCACCAACCAATCGATCGCGCTCTTCTCGGTGTTCAGCGCGCTCGTCGGCTTCCTCTTCGCCTTCAGCGCAGTCCTGCTGACGGTGCCCCAGCGGCGGCGGCTGATCGCCGACCTGCGCATATCGGGGCACCCTCCCTGGGTCCTCGTCCAGGTGCTGCTGTTCGACGCGATCGTGCTCGGCGTCGGCGGCGCGGCGCTCGGGCTGCTGCTCGGCGACCAGATCTCCCGCCACCTGTTCGACACGACGCCGGACTACCTCTCGGCGGCGTTCGCGGTCGGCTCGCAGCGGATCGTCACCTGGGAGGCGGTCGTCATCGCCGCCGGCACCGGCTTGCTGGCCGCGTGCCTCGCGGTCATGGTGCCGCTGCGCGACATCCTGTCGCGCTACCTCGTCCGCCCGTCCGCCACCGATGCGCGCGGCCGAAGCGAGCTGTGGGCCGCCGCGGCCGGGTGCGTCTGCGTGGCCGCCACCGCGGCGGCGCTGATCGACTCGCCGCCGGCCGCCTTCTTCAGCATCATCGCGCTGACGGTCGCGCTGCTCTGCCTGCTGCCGTTGCTGCTGGGCCTCGTCGCGGCGGCCTTCGGCGCCGTGGTGCGGTCGCTGAAGAGCCCGATACCGGTGCTGGCGATCCTGGAGCTGCGTTCGCGCGCCACCCACCTGCGCACGCTGGCGGTGGCGGCGACGGGCGGGATCGCGGTGTTCGCGACGGTCGCGATCGGGGGCGCCCACGCCGACCTCGAGCGGGGGCTGCAGCAATCGGCGCGAGAGATCGACGGCAACGCCGACGTGTGGGTGACCTTCGAGGGCGCCGGCAACACGCTGGCCACGACCTACGTCGCGCGACCCGACCGCTACGCGGCGCTCGGCGAGCTGCCCGGCGTGCGGCGGGTGCTGCCGTACCGCGGCGGCTTCCTCGACATCGACGATCTGCGTGCCTGGGTGCTGGCGCCGGCGCGCGGGTCGGCGCGCGCCGTCCCGCCCAGCCAGGTGCGGGAGGGCGACGTGGGTCTCGCCGAGGAGCGGTTGCGGGCCGGCGGTTGGGTCGCGCTCTCCGAGGCGGTAGCCGACGAGCAGGGCGTCGGCGTCGGCGACAGGGTGACGCTCCCGTCGCCCGTCCCGACCCCCCTGCGGGTCGCCGCGGTGACGACGAACCTGGCTTGGCCGTCGGGCGCGATCGTCCTGAATGCCGACGACTACGCCCGCGCGTGGGGGACGACGCGGGTCAGCGGCCTCCAGATCGAGGTCGCGCCCGGGAGCTCGGTCCCGGCCGTCGCGCAGTCGGTCGAGCGCGCGCTCGGACCGAATGCGCCGCTGCGAACCGAGACGCGGGACGAGCGAATCGAGCGCCACTACGGGACGGCGCGAGACGCGCTCTCGCGGCTCACGCAGATCTCGATCCTGGTGATCATCTCGGCGGTGCTCGCGATGGCCGCGGCGATGGGCGGGATGATCTGGCAACGACGCGACACCCTTGCGGCGTTGAAGGTACACGGCTATCCGGAGTCCGAGCTGTGGCGGGCGCTGCTGCTGGAGAGCCTCCTGCTGCTCGGCACCGGCTGCGTGATCGGGGGCGTCTTCGGCCTCTACGGTCAGGTGCTGATGAGCCGAGCGCTGGCGACGATCACCGGCTTTCCGGTCGTCTACAGCGCGGCGGGAACGACGGCCGTGACGATCTTGGTGCTGGTGACCGCCGTCTCGGTGGCGATGCTCGCGATTCCCGGCTGGCTCGCGGTGCGGGTCCGTCCGGCGCCTGGCCTGACGCGCTGAGCGGAGTCGTCGGCAGACGTCTGTTAGGTTGCCCTAACGACTCCTGAGGTCGTCGCGCCCATGGCCAAGACCGCCAAGAAGCTCAAGCCGAAGAAGAAGTGCTGCGTGTCCAGCCCCCGCTGCCGGCGCTGTCCCGTGCGGCTGCAGGCCGAGGCGAAGAAGCGCGACAAGAAGCGTAAGAAGGGCAAGAAGGGCAAGAAGGGCAAGGACTAAGCGGAGGACGCGACCGACCGCAGGTCGGCGATCGCGTTGACGAAGCCCTCGAGCTGCTTGGTCGTCCAGCACTCGAAGACGCCGGTGCAGAAGGGCTCGTAGACCTGCATCACCGAGTCGCCGTAGTTCCAGTAGAGCTTCGGCTCCGGGTTCATCCAGAACGTGCGCCCGGCGCGCTCCGCGATGTGTCCGAACGCGGCAGCGTGCGGCTCACGCCCGTTGGTGCGCGCGTCGCCGAGCACGATCACCGTCGAGCGTGGATCGAGGTCGTCGACGACCTTGTCGAGGAACTCGATCCAGACGCGGCCGTAGTCGGTGTAGCCCGAGACGTCGGCGACGCCGGCGTCGCCGGAGATCGCGCGCGAGACGGCCTCGAACGAGCGCTCGCGCTCGAAGACCTCGGTCACCTCCGAGATCCGCTCGACGAAGACGAACGAGCGCAGCTTGCGGAACGAGTCGTGCAGCGCGTGCAGCACCGAGAGGAAGAAGACGCTCGCGCTCGTGACGCTCGTCGACACGTCGCAGAGCACGTAGAGCTCCGGGCGTCGCGGCCGGCGCGGGCGGAAGCGCAGGTCGAGCGGCACGCCGCCGGTCTGCAGCGAGGTGCGCATCGTGCGGCGCACGTCGATCGCCGACGAGCGGCTGCGGCCGCGATTCTCACGGCCCTGCGTCGCGAGCCGCCGGCGCAGCTGGGCGACGACGCGGTGGACCTGAGCCAGATCCTGCGCCGCCCCGGTCGGCAACGCCCGGTCGAGCTCGCGCAGCGGCCTGCTCGGCGGCAGCGTCTCGGTCCGCTCGATCAGCGCCCGCTCGAGCTCGCGCCGTACCTGAGCCTCGAACTCGCGCAGCCGCTCGCGCGGCACGGCATCGGGGTCGGGCAGCTCGGCGCCGGCCTGCTCGCCGCGCAGCCCGAGCGTGCGGCGGATTCGCTGGACGTCGACGCCGATCACCCCCGAGCCCTCGCCCTGGCGGCCGAAGGCCGAGATCGCCAGCCGAGCGAGGTCGCGCAGCTGGCCCTCGGGAGCAGCGGCGTCGCGCAGGGCGTCGCGGATCCGCTCGCGCAGCGACTCGAAGTCGAGCTCCGGCTCCGGACTCGTGCCGCCCTCGCGTCCCGCGCCCTCCTTGATGCCGCGCTCGACGGCCTCGCGCTCGGCGGCGCGGAAGAAGAAGCGATCGAAGACCAGCTCCAGCACGCGACGGTCGTCCTGGGACTTCGCGAGCGTGGTCGCGAGCGCCTCGAAGAAGCTGTCGCGGTCGGTCCAGCTGACGTGCTCGAGCGCCTCGAAGGCGTCGAGCAGCTCCGAGGTGCCGACCTTCATCTCCTCGCGTCGCAGCTCGTCGGCGAGCTCGAGCAGCCGCGGCGCCATCCCGGCGGGCCCGGGAGTCGGCGGCAGGCCGCCGTACAGGCCCGGCTTAGCCGGGCGGGCGGATCCCGACGAGGCCGCCATCGCTCAGCTTCACCCCGACTCGCTCCGCCACCAGGTCGAGGTCGGTCCGGTGCTTGACGATCACGCTCATCGTCTGCTTCAAGGTCGACTCGTCGACGTCCTCGGCGCCGAGCAGCAGCAGCGCCCTTGCCCAGTCGATCGACTCGGCGATCGACGGCGGCTTCTTGAGGTCGAGGTCGCGCACCATGTGCATCACCTCGACGAGCTTGCGCGCCACGCTCTCGTCGAGCTCCGGCGCGTGCAGACGGACGATCTCGAGCTCGCGCTCGACCGACGGGTAGCCGAGCCAGAGGTAGAGGCAGCGGCGCTTGAGCGCCTCGGTCAGCTCGCGCGAGTCGTTCGAGGTCAGCAGGACGATCGGATGGGTCGAGGCCTCGACGACGCCGAGCTCGGGGATCGAGACCTGGAAGTCGGACAGGACCTCGAGCAGCATCGCCTCGAACTCCTGGTCGGTCTTGTCGATCTCGTCGATCAGCAGCACGACCGGCTCGGCCGCCGAGATCGCCGTCAGCAGCGGACGGGGGAGCAGGAACTCCTCGCCGAAGATGTCGTCCTTGACCTCCTGCCAGCCGGCGTCGGACGCCTCGACCTGGATCCGCAGCAACTGCTTGCGGTAGTTCCACTCGTAGAGCGCCTTCGCCTCGTCGAGACCCTCGTAGCACTGCAGCCGCACCAGCTTGCGTCCGGTGGCGCGCGACAGCGCCTTCGCCAGCTCGGTCTTGCCGACGCCCGCCGGCCCCTCCACGAGCACCGGCTTGCCGAGCCGCCCGGCGAGGAACGATACGAGCGCCGTCGACTCGTCGGCGAGATAGCCGGCGCCCGCGAGGCCCGCGCGGGTCTCCTCGATCGATTGGAACTGCGCGCTCACCCGGGGAAGGATACTTTCGTACGTGTCGGCCATCTCCACGCTGCTCGCGCAGGCTCCGTTCCTCGATCCCGGCGGCGGTCCCGAGCAGACGGGCGGCTTCCGCGTGTCGCCGCGCGCATTCGTCGCGGCGCTCGGAGCCGGCTTCCTGATCGCGATCGTCGGCCATGTCATCCGCGTACGCGCGCTGGTGGCGTTCGGGATCGCCCTGATCTTCGGGGCGACCGTGATCGTGCCGATGCTCCTGGCGATCGCGAACTAGCCCCTGGCGGTTGCCGCCGACGGCGGTTGGCTAATCTCGGGCGCTCGCTCGGAGACCAGCTAGGAGGCCGGATGGCGGACGTCGCGCAGGTGCAGTCGGGGCTCGAGGGCGTTGTCGCCTTCGCGACGGAGATCGCGGAGCCCGACAAGGAGGGTGGGGCACTCCGCTACCGCGGCGTCGACATCGAGGATCTCGTCGGAACCATCCCGTTCGAGCAGGTCTGGGGCCTGCTCGTCGACGGCTCGTTCGAGCCCGGCCTGCCGCCGGCCGAGCCACATCCGCTGACCGTGCGCACCGGAGACCCGCGCGCCGACCTCCAGGCGGCGGTCGCGATGCTCGCGCCGGAGTGGGGGCTGAAGCCGGTGATCGACATCTCCGACGAGCAGGCGCGCGCGGACCTGGCCCGCGTCTCGGTGATGGCGCTCTCGTTCGTCGCGCAGTCCGCGCGCGGCGTCGGCCAGCCGCCGGTGCCGCAGGCCGAGATCGACAAGGCCGACTCGATCCCCGCGCGCTTCCTCACTCGCTGGCGCGGCGAGGCGGACCCCCGCCACGTCGCGGCGATCGACGCCTACTGGATCTCCGCCGCCGAGCACGGGATGAACGCCTCCACCTTCACCGCACGCGTGATCGCCTCGACCGGTGCCGACGTGTCGGCGGCGCTTTCCGGCGCCGTCGGCGCGTTGTCGGGTCCGCTGCACGGCGGCGCGCCTTCACGGGTGCTCTCGATGCTCGACGGCGTCGAGCGCACCGGCGATGCCGAGGCCTGGGTCAGGGACGCGCTCGACCGCGGCGAGCGGCTGATGGGCTTCGGTCACCGCGTCTACCGCGCCGAGGATCCGCGGGCGCGCGTGCTGCGCCAGACCGCGCGGGAGATCGGCGCGCCGCGACTCGAGGTCGCTGAGGCACTCGAGCGGGCCGCGCTCGCCGAGCTGCAGGCGCGCAAGCCGGACCGCGTGCTCGCGACCAACGTCGAGTTTTGGTCCGCGGTCGTGCTCGACTTCGCGGAGGTCCCGCCGGAGCTCTTCACGCCGCTGTTCTCCTGCGCGCGCGTCGGCGGCTGGGCGGCGCACATCCTCGAGCAGAAGCGCGAGGCGCGGCTGATCAGGCCCACCGCGGTCTACACGGGCCCCGGCCCGCGGCCGACCTCAGCGGTCTGAGCCGGCTGGAGGAGGCGGCTGGCGCTCCCGCCCGAGAACGGCCGTGACCGCCTCCTCGGGCGGATCGGGCAGGTCGTCGGGCGCGCGCTTGGCCCGCTCGCGCACGCCGGCCGCGGCCAGCAGCAGGGCGCAGAGCAGCGCGAGCGCCGTCTGACCGGGCGGGCGGTCGAACATCCGCGTGGCGATCAGGACCGCGCACCATCCGCCGGCCGCCGCGATCGCCGTCCCGTCGCCGAGCGGTAGGTGGAACTCGCGCCGCTCGGCCCGCATTCGCAGCAGCACGAGCACCGCGCCGGCGGCCAGGACCTCGGCGGCCTCGACGAACGAGAACGGCCCGAGCGTGCTGACGATCACCAGCGTCGCGGCGACGGCGGCGATCCGCTGCTCGAGGTTGAGCTTGCGCCAGCTGTCGGCGACCGCGGCGCCCAGCCGCGCTGGCCGGCCCGCGGTCTCGCTCACGCCGTCGCCGGCGTCCCGGCTGCGGCGCGGATGCGCCGCTCGAGCAGTGCCGCATCGGCGTCCGACACGGTCCGCAGCTGGCCCTGGAAGGCCAGGTGCCAGTGCTCGAGCGGCCACTTCCCGACGTGCTCGAGCTCGCTCGCCAGCTCGACCGCCGGCACCCACCGCTCCTCGTCGAGCACCACGAGCGGTTCGGTCTCGAACCGCCACGGATACGGATCCGGGTTGCCCGGCTTGCCGGGCCAGACCTTCGTCCGGTCCTCGAACATCTCCGACGTCACCCGCACGATCCCGCCGAACGCCTGCACCACCGTCAGGTAGAAGACAATCTCGTCACCCGGCTCGAACTGCTCCGCCTGGCGCCGCCGCCGCTCCTTCATCCCGATCAGCTTGAACCCGTGCTCCCGCGTCGCCGCGAAGTTGTCGGGCGACCCCGTGAGGATCCAGGTCTTGCGGTGCGCGGACACGCGGCAAGCCTAGCGCGATGGCCCGCGCGGGATCACCGGCTGACGGGCGAGCTTGGAGTTGCCATTTTCGTCTTAATTCGTAAACTCCTGCTAGTCTGGACGAATGAGTGTGGTCGCGCGACGACGAGCGCTGTTCGAGAACATCGAGCGACTGCGGCGAGTCGAGCGGGAGTTGCCGCCGAACCGCGATCTGGTCGCGGTTCGCGCCGATCTCGAGCAGCAGCTGGGTGAGACGGTGTCGCGACGTCTAGCCGCGAGCCTCCTCGGGGTGAGTCACACCGCGCTCGATCGATGGATAGAAGCCGGCGATCTCCCGGTGGTGTTCACGCCCTCCGGCGGCCGAGGAGTGCCGGTTGCCGCGCTACTCGACCTTCGCGAAGCGGTCGATGCCGAGCGGCGGGCCGGTCGCCGTAGTCGGCATCCGCTCGAGCCGGTGATGGCGCGCGGCCGGGAGCGGGCGGACCGCCTCGACGTGACGGCCTTGATGCCGGCGACGGCCGGGGGCGTAGGGCACGAGCGGGCGGAGCGGCGCAGTCTCGCCTACCACCGGGCTCTCTCGCGCAGCCTCGATCAGCGCATGGTCGACGATGCGCTACGGCAGGTCTGGAAGTGGCGATTGCGGGGCCAGATCGATTCCCGCTACGCCGAGCGGTGGGAGCGGCTGTTGCGCAGGCCCCTGCCCGAAGTGCGCCAGGCCATCTCCGCCGACAGCCAGGAGGCAACCGACCTCAGACAGACCTCGCCGTTCGCCGGAATGCTCGGCGAGCCCGAACGGCGCAAGATCTTCGAGCAGGTGCGGTAGTGCGGCTCGAGCAGCTGATGCACATCGTCGGCGCGGCCGCCAACGTCGTCGGAGAGCGCTCCTTCGTCGTCATCGGCAGCCAGGCGATCCTGGGTTCGCATCCCGACGCGCCGGCTCCGCTGCTGATGTCGATGGAGGCCGACATCTATCCCTCGGAGAGCCCGGAGCGCGCCGACGAGATAGACGGCGCGCTCGGCGACGGATCGCAGTTCCACCGTTCGTTCGGGTACTACGCACACGGCGTCGGCCCCGAGACCGCGAAGGCGCCGGTCGGGTGGGAGGATCGGCTCGTCCGACTCGATGTCCATCCGAGGCCCGGATCGAGGGACGCGTCGGTCGCGCTCTGCTTGGAGATGCACGATCTGGTCCTGGCGAAATGCGCGGCCGGTCGCGATCGTGATTGGGAGTTCGCCCTTGAGGCGCTGCGTCCCGACCTCGTCGACGCGGGAGAGCTGCTGAACCGGATCGACTCGCTACCGCTCGACGCAGGTCGACGCGCGCACGTTCGCGCGATGGTCGAGGGCCTGTCCGCTCGTGCCGCGAGCTAGTCGATCGGGATGTCCTCGACCTTCCGGTCGGCCGGCGAGTCGTCGAGGCGCTCGAGGTAGTGGTCGATCAGCGCGCGGAGCGTGAGCAGCGCCTCGCGGATCAGCGCGGTCAGGCGATCCTGGAGGTCGGGCGGGGCGGCGAGCCGCAGCGCGTCGAGCAGGACGAACAGGGCGGCCGGGTCGGGCGGCGGTGGGGTAGGGCCGGCGCCGGCGCCGTTGGCGGTCGGTCGGTCGCCGTAGAGATCGTCGCTATCGGCCGCTGGCCGTGGGTTGTCCATCGGAAGCCCTTTCGAAGACGACTTCCAGCGCGCCGTCCTTGAATCGCGCGCCGCCTGTCTCATAGCCTGCCAGGGCGGGGGGAAGCATGATCGTCCGCTTCTGGGCGCCGACGCGGACGATCACCTCGAGGCCCACCTTCTTGAGGTCGATGTCGCCGCGGTCGGCGAACGGCAGCGGCAGGCGCAGCGTGGCGCGTCCGTCGCCGTCGCTGGTCAGCTCGCGCGACAGGTCCTCGTGCAGCAGCGCCTCGGCCGCACGGTCGCCGAACAGCTCGTCGGCGAGCTGGTCGAGCGTCTCGCCGCCGATCACCTCGCGCGGCAGGTGCGGCGCGGTCAGCACGGGAACCGGGGCGAACCCCGAGCGCACCAGCTCCATCTGCTCCTGCTGGGTCTCGCGCCAGCCGGCGAAGTAGCCGTCGGACGCCTCGGGCGGCAGGATCCGGTTGACGACCACGGCGTCGGTCAGGTAGCCGTAGAGGTTGAGGTAGGTGAAGGTCCGCATCGCCTCCTTGACGACCATCCGGTCGGGGTTGATCACCAGCCGCACCGAGGTTCGCGAGCGGTCGCGCAGGATCGAGTTCATCGCGACGAGGTTGGTCGCCAGCCGCTCGGCCTCCTGGAAGACGGCCTCGCCGGGCAGCGGCACGTCGAGCACGGTGCGTGCCAGCGGCCGCGCCGCCGCGAGCAGGCCGCCGCGGAACGGGAACACCTTCTCCAGCCACCACGTGCAGATGTCGGGGAACGACAGCAGCCGCAGCGTCTCGCCGGTCGGGGCGCAGTCGACGATCACGACGTCGAACTCCTCCGACTCGTGGTGGCGCTTGATCTGGAGCAGCGAGAAGAGCTCGTCCATCCCGGGCGGGACGGTCAGCTCGTGGGCGGATATCCGGTCGACCCCACGGTCGGCGAGCAGCTCGCCGAGCCACTCCGAGACGGCGTCCCAGTGGCGCTCCATCTCCTCCTGGGCCTGGACCTCCTGACCGTAGAGCCGTGGCGCGACCTCGGTCGGCTCGCCGCCGAGCTCGACCTCGAGCGAGTCGGCGAGGCTGTGCGCGGGGTCGGTCGACATGACCACCGTGCGCAGCCCGGCGGCGGCACAGCGGCGAGCGCTGGCCGCCGCGACGCTGGTCTTGCCGACGCCGCCCTTGCCGGTGTAGAGGATCGTGCGCGGCGCCGCCATCGCCGGCATCGTATGGGGATGGGAACCGGGGGCTCGCGCCCCCGAGACCCCCGGAGGCGCCTGGCCGGTGGGCTAGGGAAAGGCGGGGCTCGCGCCGGCGGGACCCCGGAGGCGCTGGCCGGTGGGGATGGGAACCGGGGGCTCGCGCCCCCGAGACCCCCGGAGGCGCCTGGCCGGTGGGCTAGGGAAAGGCGGGGCTCGCGCCGTCGGGACCCCGCGGAGGCGCGTGGCCGGTGGGGATGGGAACCGGGGGCTCGCGCCCCCGAGATCGCGGAGGTGCCTGGCCAGTTGGCTAGGGCAGCTGGGACTCGGCGGTGCCGGTGACGCTGCTGCGCAGCTCCCTGCCGGTGCGCAGCTCCTTCGCGGCGACCCGGATCCGGTAGGCGCCGGCGGCGGCGGGCCTCCAGGGCAGCGACCATGTCCCGCGGCGGTAGGTGCCGAGCTTGTCGAGCGCGACCTTGCCGTTGCGGGTGACGGTCACCTGGACGGCCGACAGCTTCGAGATCGAGAAGCGGATGCTCGTCGTGACGCCCTTGGTCACGAAGTCCGGCCCGAGCAGCTCGATCTCGGCCGGATCGGTCATGTCGCTGAGAAAGCGCTTAGACGTGTCGCAGTAGACCTTGGTGCGCAGCCGGCTGCACATGCTGGCCGCGAACTCGCGCAGCAGCTCGTGGTACTCGTAGGTCGATAGCGCCCCGCGGTACGAGTAGGTCGACCAGTCGCCGACGTCGTTGGCCGGCAGCTCCTCGCGGGCCTCCGCCTCGCCCGCGCGAAACAGCGTGCGCGCGGCCCGGTCGCCGGTGATCTCGGCGTAGTCGTACAGCCCGATCAGCGATTGCAGGAACGCGTTGATGATGTAGAGGCGAGGCGCGAACGAGTACTGCAGGTAGTGGACCCCGCCGAAGGGGCCGGTGGTCCGCACACCGACCGGCGGCGGCTTGCGGAACGCGCCGAACGCCGCGCGCGCCTGCTCGAGATAGCCGCGATCGTCGAGCAGCTCGGATGCACGGGCGAACGCCTGGATCGCCGTCGCCTGCGCCATGCCGCTGATCCACGGCGGCCGCCCGCCGCCGAACTCGAAGTAGTACTCCCAGGTCTCGAAGCCGCCGCGGCTGGTCGAGGTCGCGATCAGCTCGGAGAGCAGCTCCTTCAGGCCGGCGCGGTCGCACGCCAGCTCGCTGTCCTTGACGCAGGCGCCGTGCATCAGGTTCGCCTGCTTGAAGTTGACCAGCGGCTGCAGCTGGAGGCCCTGACCGACGTAGTACTCGAAGATCAGCTTGCTGCCGCGGAACGTGACGTGGTCGCGGTCGCTGGGAAACGGCTGCTCGGGCCAGTACTGGGTGTTGCGCCGGAGGATCAGCATCAGCGCGGGCAGGCGGCCGGCTGTCAGCCTGCGCCGCAGCGCGATGCCGTCGACGAGCGCGATCGCGTTGCCGAGCTCGGCGCCGCGCGAGCCGCTCAGCCGCCGCTCGGCCGCGCGGGCGCGCATCACGATGCGGCGATAGCTGACGTAGCTGGCGCGGGAGATCGCCTTGCGCTTGCGCGCCAGCGTCAGCGCGCGGCTGGTCGCCCGACGGGCGCGGCGAGACGCGCGCGCGGCGTGCGCGCGCTTGGCCGCCGCGCGCCCCAGCGGCGACGCGGCGCCGGTCGAGGCGACCACCCCCGGGACAGCCGCGCGGACCGCCGGCTCGCGACCGAGATCGCCGTCGGCGCGGGTGGGGACGAACGGGCGCTCGACGCGCTTGGCCGGCTTGCCGCCGCCGACGACGAGCACTTCGCCTGCCTCTGCGGGGCCGGCCGCGACCAGCGCGACGCAGGCCGCGACGCCCGCCCAAAGAGTGCTGTTGCGGAGGGTCATCTCACCTCCCAACCGTAGGAGGCGACCGAAGTTGCGTGACGCACCGAATCCCCCGCTAGGCTGCGCCATTCGCCTCCCGTAGGTATTCCTTGACCATCCGGACAGCACTTCGACAGCCCTGGACCGCCGTCCTGCTCGCGACCCTGCTCTTGCCGGCGATGCTCGCCCTCGGCGCCTGCGCCAGCGGCGGCGGTGGAGGGGGCGGCGGCGACGAGGACGCCCGGGCGCTGCTCGACCGGGCGTTCGGCGGGCCGGTCCCCAGCGCCGATCTCGACGTCGACATGCAGTTCGACGTCGAGGGACTCGACGACTTCGAGGATCCGCTGCGCGTGCGCGCCAGCGGCCCCTATGTGCGGTCGAGGCGGTCGCTGCCGAAGCTCGATCTCGACGTCGCGCTCGAGGCGCAGGGAGCGGGCCAGGCGATCCAGGTCGGGGCGCTCTCGACCGGCGATCGCGTGTTCCTCAGGTTCGGCGGCACCTTCTACGAGCAGCCGGCCGACGAGGTGGCCGCGACCAACCGCCGGCTCGCGCGCGAGGGTGGCGATGACGACGGCTCGCTCTCCGCTCTCGGCATCGACGCGCGCGAGTGGGTGGCCGACGCGCAGATCGACGGCGAGGAGGAGATCGGCGGCGTCGTGACCGAGCACGTGAGCGGGACGCTCGACGTCGAGGCCGCCTTGACCGACGTCAACGATCTGGTCAAGCGCTCCGCGGGCAGCCTCGGAGAGGCCGGCCGGGCAGCGAGGCCGCTCGGCGAGAAGGAGATCGAGCGGCTGGCGAAGTCGGTCGACGATCCAACCTTCGACGTCTACGTCGGCAAGGAGGACGACGTCGTACGCCGTATATCGCTGCGGGTCGACGTCGAGGTCCCCGAGCAGGATCGCAAGGACATGGGTGGGATGACCGGGGCCTCGATCCGCTTCGCGGCACAGCTCGACGACGTCGGCGGCGACCAGCGGGTCGATGCCCCGCGCCGCTCCCGGCCGCTGTCGGACCTGACGAGCCAGATCGGCAGCCTCGGAGCGCTGACCGGGGATGGCCTCGGCGACGCCGCGGCGCCGCCGTCCGACTCCGGCGACACCGGCGCCGGCGATGGCGCCGAGGGAGACGGCGGCGCCGCCCTCGACGACTTCGAGCGCTACGCGAACTGCCTCGACGCGGCCGATCCCGACGACTCCGCCGCGATCGCGCAGTGCCGCGCACTGCTCCCGTAGGCAACACGCCGGTAGCTTCCCGTCCCGGATGACCCTGGAGGAGATCGCACCCTGGCTCGCCCTGATCGTCGCGCTGCTGTTCTTCCTCTGGCTCGACCTGCACTTCTTCGCGCGCGGCCGCGAGCCGAACTTCAAGGAGGCGGTCTGGTGGTCGATCGGCTGGCTCGTCCTGAGCCTGTCCGCGGCGCTCGTGGTCTGGGCGCTGGAGGGCGGCGAGGACGCCGTCCTCTACACGACCGTCTACCTGATCGAGCGCTCGCTGTCGCTCGACAACCTATTCGTCTTCCTGCTGCTGTTCGCCTACTTCGGCGTGCCCTACGAGCAGCGCGGGCGGCTGCTGTTCTGGGGCATCGTCGCGGCGCTCGTCCTGCGTGGGCTGTTCATCCTCGTCGGGATCGCGCTGATCGAGCAGTTCCACTTCGTCATCTACCTGCTCGGGATCGCGCTGCTGGTGCTCGCCTACCGGATCTTCCGCGGCGTCGACGACAACGTCGACCCCGACCGCAACCTGCTCGTGCGGATGGTCCGCCGCTTCTACCCGGTCACCTCCGAGTTCCACGGCAAGCAATGGTTCGTCCGGATGAAGGAGCGTCGCTACGCGACGCCGCTGTTCCTCTGCCTGTCCGCGGTCGTCTTCGCCGACATCGCGTTCGCGATCGACTCGATTCCCGCCGCCTTCGCGATCACCCGCGATCCCTTCCTGATCTGGATGGGCAACGTCTTCGCGCTGCTCGGCCTGCGTGCGCTGTTCGTGCTCGTCGAGGGGCTGATCCGCCGCTTCCGCTACCTCGACCAGACGATCGCCGTCGTGCTCGGCGTGGTCGGAGTCAAGCTGCTGGTCGAGGACTTCGTCCACGTCGGCCCGCTCGCCAGCCTCGCGATCATCGCCGTGCTCTTCCTGATCGGGATCGTCGCCTCGATCGTCGCCGACCGCCGCGACCCCGACTCCGAGCTCAAGCAGGCCGAGCGCGCCCAGCGCACCGAGCAGAGCGCCTAGGCGAGGAAGAACACGATGCCCAGCACCGCGTACAACGCGAGCAGCTGGACGCCCTCGAACCAGTTCGACTCGCCGTCCTGGGTGAGGAAGTTGGCGATCAGCACGGCGAAGACGAGCCCCCCGATCTCGTAGCCGTTGAACACCAGCGCCATCGGCTCGGGGCCGACGACGAACGAGAGCAGCACGAGGACCGGCGCGACGAACAGCGCGATCTGTGCGCTCGAGCCGATCGCGATGCCGACCGCGAGGTCCATCTTGTCCTTCGCCGCCACCAGGACGGCGACCCAGTGCTCGGCGGCGTTGCCGACGACCGCGACCACGAAGACGCCGACGAAGAACTCCGACAGCCCGATCTCGTGCGACGCCTCCCCGATCGATCCGACGAGGATCTCCGACATCAGGCCGACCAGCACGGCCGCCCCGGCGAGCAACAGCATCGCCTTGCGGATCGACCAGCCCGCGCCATGCTCCTCCGAGTCCTCGTCGAACGGGTTGAAGAGGCGACGGTGGGTCTTGAGCGAGAAGAGCAGGCCGAGCGCATAGGTGACCATCAAGACGATCGCGACGCCGAGCGACAGCGTCTCGAGGTCGGAGCCGAAGTGCACGCGCTCGTCGCCGACGCTCGGCAGCCCGCCGCCGTGGATCAGCTGGAACAGCGCCGGCATGATCAGCGCGGTGAGCGCCAGCAGCAGCATCGCCGACTGCGCGGTGGCGGCGGTGCGATTGAAGGTCTGCTTCTCGCGCTTCAGGCCGCCGACCAGCATCGCGGCGCCGAGCACGAGCAGCACGTTGCCGACGATCGACCCCACGATCGACGCCTTGACGACCTCCTGCAGCCCCTCCTTGAGGGCGAAGAAGGCGATGATCAGCTCCGGCGCGTTGCCGAACGTGACGTTCAGGAAGCCGCCGATCCCGGGACCGGTCTTGGCGGCTATCTGCTCGGTCGCCTCGCCCATCACCGCGGCGGTCGGGATGACGCCGAGGGCCGCCGCGGCGAAGATCAGCACGGGAGAGGCGTGGGCGAGCTCCAGCGCGACCGCGGTCGGTATGAAGATCGCGAGGTAGTGGACGGGGCGCATCGGGCGGCGAGACTCTAAGGCCGCTCGCGGCTAAGCGTCGTCGACGTGCTCGATGCTCGCCCCGTGGCGCTCGGGATCCTCCTGGCCGAGCGGGTCGCCCTCGTCGTCGCTCTCGGGATCTTCGAGCACGCGCGGCTGGCGGCCGTCGCCGCCGTGATAGGTCGCCTGGAAGGTCTCGAGCAGCTCGTCGCGCTGTGGCTCGTCCACCGGCAGGTCGTCGGCGATCAGGATCCAGTCGGCGCCCTCGAACTCCTCGAGCGCGAAGATCTCGTTGTCCATCGAGGACGAGTCGTCGACGACCACGAGCACCTCGGTCTGCGGGTTGAAGTACGTCCCCGGGCGCACCAGGAGCTCGTCGATCTCGAAACGCCGCCCGTCTGCCATGGCCTACGTATACCCGACGGGGCGGCGGCTACGCGCCCAGCTCGTCGAGCCGGCGATCGACCTCAGCCTCGATCTCCAGCGGCGGCTGGCCGCGGCGCAGACGGCGCTCGTTGGACGCGACCACGAGCTCGCGGACCTCGGCGCGCAGGCTCGGATCGGGGCTGCGAGCCGGCCGCGAGAGCCGCGCGAGCTCGGCCTCGACGTCGATCGGCCCGTCGCCGCGCGCCTCGCTGCGCGCCGACTTGGCCTCGAGCAGTTGGCGCAGCTCGGCGTCCGCCTCCGCCTGCCACGCCGTGCTGCCCCGCTGTGGGCTGGGCCGCAGCTCCGGCTCGTCGAGCGAGAGGCCGGTGCGCCCGAGCCCGCGGTAGATCCGGCCGCTGCCGACGTAGCTGATGCAGGCGACCAACGCGGAGAGGACCGCCACCACGATCACCACGACGCCGAAGGACTCAGCCATGCAACCAGGGTGACAGTCGCGAGCCGCGCGATCCAGTGGCTTTCCGGCCGCCGGTTCGGTACCCTTGCAGAGGGGTTGACTGACGAATCAATCGGGACGGGCGCAAGGCTCCTGTTCCGCCTGTCCCCGCCGCCCCCGAACTTTCCGAGACTTCAAGGAGCGACAGTGGTCGATTTCACGCTTACCGATGAGCAGAAGGACATCCAGTCGATGGCGCACGACTTTGCCGAGAAGGAGATGCGCACGGTCGCCTGGGAGCTGGACAAGGACGGCACCTGGCCGCAGGACATCATCGAGAAGGCCTGGGACGTCGGCCTGATGAACACCCACATCCCGACCGAGTACGGCGGGCCGGGGCTCGACTTCCTGACCGGCTGCGTGATCGAGGAGGAGATCGGCTGGGGCTGCTCCGGCATCGGCACCTCGCTGATGTGCAACGGCCTCGCGACCGCCCCGATCGTCCTCGGCGGATCCGAGGAGACGAAGAGGAAGTACCTCGGCATGCTGACCGAGGCGCCGAAGCTGGCCTCGTTCTGCCTGACCGAGCCGGACGCCGGCTCCGACGTGTCCGGCATGAAGACGACGGCCGTCAAGCAGGGTGACAAGTACGTCCTCAACGGCTCGAAGTGCTTCATCACCAACGGCTCGTACGCCGACTACTACACCGTCTACGCGAAGACCGACAAGGAGGCAGGCCACCGCGGCATGTCCGCCTTCGTCGTCGAGCGCAACTGGGACGGCGTGGCGGTCGACAAGAAGGAGGACAAGCTCGGACAGCGTGCCTCCAACACGGCGACGATCTCGTTCAACGACGTCGAGGTCCCGGCCGAGAACCTGATCGGCGAGGAGAACAAGGGCTTCAAGCTCGCGATGATGACCCTCGACCGCACCCGTCCCGGCGTCGCGGCGATGGCCGTCGGCATCGCCCGCGCGGCGTTCGAGTTCGCCACCGAGTACTCGAAGGAGCGCGTCCAGTTCGGCGTTCCGATCGCGATGCACCAGGCGATCCAGTTCATGATCGCCGACATGGCGACCAAGGTCGAGGCCGGACGGCTGATGACCTGGAAGTCGGCCGCTCAGCTCGACGCCGGCGAGCGCAACACGCTCGTCAGCTCGCACGCCAAGCGCTTCGCCGCCGATTCCGCGATGGAGGTCACCACCGACGCCGTCCAGGTCTACGGCGGCTACGGCTTCATCAAGGAGTACCCGGTCGAGAAGCTGATGCGCGACGCGAAGATCATGCAGCTCTACGAGGGCACCTCGCAGATCCAACGCCTCGTGATCGCGCGCGAGGTCCTGCTGCCCCGCCGCGCCGAGACCCCGGAGCCGGCGGCCGCATAGCGAGCCCGAGCCACGAGCAGCTCCGAAGAGGCCGCCCCCGGGCGGCCTCTTCGCGTTCGTGGGCTGGGGGTGGGTGGGCGTGTCAGGATGAGCGCGATGGCGAGGCCCGGTTCGGCGAAGGGGAGTGGGGAGCGCAGCCGTAAGGCGGTGCGGGAGGCGGTGGCGCACGCCGGTGGGCTGGGCGAGGCGGCCGGTGGGGCGGCCGCGCGGGCGCGTGGCCAGGACCCGCTCTCCGGCGAGCTGCGCCGACGCGAGGTGCTGCCGCTGCTGGTGCTCCACCTGATCGCCGCCGGGCCGTCCTACGGCAATCAGCTGATGGAGCGAATCGCGGGGATGACCGAGGGCGTGTTGACGGTCAACCCGAACACGATGTATCCCCTGCTGCGCAAGCTCGAGGCGGCCGGGATGATCGAGGGGAGCTGGGAGCATCCCGAGCGGCGCACGCGGCGCTTCTACTCGATCACCGAGGCGGGACGTGACGAGTACGGGCGGCTGCTCGAGGAGGTGCGGCCGTTCCTGGACTCCGTCGCCCGCTCGATCGACGACATCGTCGGCGAGGTGTACGGCTGATCCGGCCTGCGCTACGGTCTGGCCTTGGCTAGCTGGCCAACCAGCGCAACGTCGACCAGGAGGAAGCTTTGGCCCGCAGTGAGCCCCGTCCACTGAGCGGCAAGGTCGTCGCGATCACCGGCGCCGCACGCGGCATCGGCCTCGCGACGGCGCGCGCGTGCGCGGCCCGCGGCATGAAGGTCGCGATCGGCGACCTCGACCTCGGCGAGGCCCAGCGCGTCGCGGGATCGGTCCCGGGAGCCGTCGCGCTGGCGCTCGACGTCACCGACCGCCCCTCCTTCGAGGCGTTCCTCGATGCGGCCGAGGCTCAGCTCGGGCCGGTCGACGTGCTGGTCAACAACGCCGGCATCATGCAGATCGGGCCGTTCCTGGAGGAGGACGAGGCCACGGCGATCCGTCAGGTCGACATCAACGTCCACGGCGTCCTGCACGGCATGAAGCTGGTCCTGCCGCGCTTCAAGGCCCGCGGGACGGGCCATCTGATCAACATCGCCTCGATGGCCGGAAAGACCGGCTTCCCAGGTGGCGCCACCTATTCCGGGACGAAGTTCTTCGTCTACGGCGTCAGCGAGGCGGTTCGGGCCGAGCTGCGCGGCACCGCGATCGAGGTCTCGGTCGTGATGCCCGTGGTGGTCAACACCGAGCTGGCCGACGGGCTCCAGCGGTCGCGTGGATCCGGGCTGATCGAGCCGGAGGACGTCGCCGCCGAGATCGTCGCGACGCTCGAGCACCCGCGCTTCGACGTGCCGGTGCCACGCTCGATGGGGCGGGTGGTGCACATCACCGGCGCGCTGCCGCGCAGCGCGCGGGAGGCGATCGGACGGGCCTTCAAGGCCGACAAGGTGCTCGCCGAGGCCGATCCGAACGCCCGCCGCGGCTATGAGCTGCGCGCCGCTCGCTCCGAGCCGGGCCTGGAGCCCGGCGACCAGCCAAAGCAGCTCGGCGACTAGCGCCCCGGCCTGGGATAACCTCCCGCGCCGCCAAGCGAACTGGAAGGGAAGCATGCACGTATTCAAAGCCGCGGTCGTCGGCGCGGGAACGATGGGCGGTCAGATCGCCCAGACGATCGCCGCCTCCGGAATCCCGGTCGTCCTCAAGGACATCGAGCAGGAGCTAGTCGACGCGGGGCTGACCGAGGCCCGCAACGTCACCCAGGGGCAGATCGGCAAGCTCGTCAAGAAGGGCAAGCTGACCGAGGAGCAGGGCGAGGCCGCCATCCAGGAGGTCCTCGACCGGATCGTCGGGACGACCGGCTACGAGGGCTTCGGCGATGTCGACTTCGTGATCGAGGCGGTGCCCGAGATCATCGGCCTCAAGCAGCAGGTCTTCGCCGAGCTCGACGCCGTCACGCCCGGTCACGCGATCCTCGCCTCGAACACCTCGTCGCTGTCGATCTCCGAGATCGGCGAGCAGACGCTGCGGCCCGACAAGGTCGTCGGCTTCCACTACTTCTACCCGGCGTCGATCATGCCTCTGATCGAGATCGTGATCGGCGACGAGACCTCGCCCGAGACGGCTGAGGTCGCGCTCAACTTCGCGCAGACGATCAAGAAGCAGCCGATCACCTGCGCCGAGGTGCCCGGATTCGTCGTCAACCGCATCCTCAACTCGGCCGTCTGCGAGATCTGGCGCGCCCAGGAGGAGCAGTCGCTGTCGATCAAGAAGATCGACGAGGGCGTCGCGGCGGCCAACGTGGCTCCGATGGGCCCGTTCATGCTGGTCGACCTGCTCGGCCTGGACACCGTCCTGCACGTCGCCAAGCACCTGCGCGAGAGCTACGGCGACCGCTTCTTCGTCTCGGCCGCGATGGAGCGGCTGGTCGGCGAGGGCAAGCTCGGCGCCAAGGCGAGCGGCGAGGGCTTCTACTCCAATGGCGAGCCGAACGTCGAGGGCGACGGCGACGCCAACGCGGAGGAGCTCGCGGAGCTCTGGTCGATGAAGGCGCTGCGCGAGGCGCTGCTCGTGCTCGAGGAGGGCGTGTGCACGGTGCGCGAGATCGACCTCGGCCTGATGGCCGGCGCCGGCCTCGATCCGCGCCGCGGCCTGATGCCGCCGTTCTGGAAGGCCGACATCGAGGGACTCGACGTCGCGCTCGAGAAGATGGAGCGGCTCGAGGAGCGCTACGGCGAGGAGCGCTTCGGCGTCCCGGTCACGCTGCGCCGCCTGGTCGCCCAGGGCCGGCTCGGCATCGCCGCCGGCCAGGGCTTCTACGCCTGGGCCCGCCCCGACGAGGGCGAGCAGCGCGAGACGGTCAAGCTCGAGACCCGCGGCGACGTGGCGATCGCCTGGCTGTCGAACGCGCCGATGAACGCGATCTCGCCGCAGGTGATCGAGGATCTCGGCGCCGTCTGGGAGAAGGTGACCGGCGACGGCAAGGTCGGGGCGATGGTGATCGCCTCGTCGATTCCGGTCGTCTACTCGGCTGGCGCCGACATCAAGGCGTTCACCCAGATGGACGAGGACAAGGGCGCCGACCTGATCCACTCGGGTCATACGCTGCTGCGCGACCTCGGCCAGGACCGCGTCTCGACGATCGCCGCCGTCAACTCGATCGCCTTCGGCGGCGGCTGCGAGCTGGCGATGGCCTGCGACGTCCGGATCGCCGCCGAGTCGGCGATCTTCGGTCAGCCGGAGATCAAGCTGGGGATCATCCCCGGCTTCGGCGGGACCCAGCGGCTGCCGCGGCTGGTCGGCGAGAACAAGGCGCTCGAGATGAACCTCACCGGCGACGCGATCACCGCCGGTGACGCGTTCGAGCACGGCCTCGTCAATCGCGTGGTGCCGGATCACGAGCTGTTCGACACCGCCCTCTCATGGGCGCGCAAGCTCGCGGGACAGGCTCCGATCGCCGTCGAGCAGATCAAGCGGGTCTCCGCCGCCGGCGATCTCGACGAGGGCATCGAGGCCGAGAAGGCGGGCTTCGCCGCGGTCTTCGCGACCGAGGACGCCGAGGAGGGCATCGGCGCCTTCCTCGGCAAGCGGACCCCGGAGTGGTCGGGCAGGTAGGACCGCTTGGGACCTGTCGCCGAACAGCATGGCCAGCAGGCCGCCGCGTCGTCCGACGCGGCGGTCCTGGCCGAGCTGCTCGCGGTGAGCGAGCGCGCCGTCGTCTTGACGGGCGCCGGCATCTCGGTTCCGTCGGGCATCCCCGACTTCCGCAGCCCGGGAACCGGGATGTGGGAGGGGGTCGATCCGATGGAGGTCGCTCACATCGACGCCTGGCGGCGCGATCCCGACCGCTTCTGGAGCTTCTACGGCGCCCGCTTCGCCTCGCTCGTCGACAAGCGGCCGAATCGCGCCCACACGGTGGTCGCCGAGCTCGAGCGGCGCGGGCGCGTGCAAGCCGTGATCACCCAGAACATCGATCGCCTGCATCGCGCCGCCGGCAGCGAGCGGCTGCTGGAGATCCACGGCTCGATCGAGTCGAGCCTCTGCCCGCGGTGCGGCGGCAGGACCGGCATCGACGACGTCGTCGCACTGCTCGCCGGCGGTGACGGCGCACCGGAGTGCCCGGCCTGCGTCGCGCCGCTGAAGCCCGACGTCGTCCTCTTCGGCGAGCTGCTGCCCGCCGACGTGATGGCCGAGGCCGAGCGGCTCGCGCTCGAGGCCGACCTGATGGTCTGCATCGGCAGCTCCCTGACCGTCCATCCGGCCGCCGGGCTGCCGCAGCTGACGCTCCGCGCGGGCGGGAAGCTGGCGATCGTGACCGAGAGCGCCACGCCGCTCGACGATCGGGCGGCGGTGAAGCTGACCGGTGACGTCGTGGTTGAGCTGGACGCCGTCGCCGCGGCGCTGGCTGACGGCTGAGGGCTTCAGCGCCGAGGTACGCCGCGTCCGGGGGATGCCCGTTCCGCTTGGGAATCGCTGCTCGGGCATCCCCCGGCCACGGCTACGTCGATGGCGGTGTCCGGACGCCTGGATCCCGGCGTCGGGCGTTGGGCGGCGGTGTCAGGATGCGGTGTCGAGGCGGCGGGCGCGGAGGGCGGACTCCATGCGGCTGACGCTGGCGGCGACGGCCTCGGCGAGCTTGTCTGAGAGGTCGCCGTTGAGCGCAGCGTTGGCTGCGTCGCCGATCGGCTTGCGGTCGGCCTCCAGCTCGCCGCGGCGATCGGCTGAGAGCCGCGGCAGCTCGGTCAGCAGGGCCTCGAGCGCCACGCGCGCCTGCAGCGCGGCCTCGCGCGTGCGTCCAGCCTCGATATCTGCGCTGGCGCGCAGTACGAGGTCCTCGCAGGCGAGGATGCGCTCACGACCGCTCAGCAGCGCGGCGAAGCGCTCCTCGGGCGCCTCCATCGAGCGCTTGGCCCGTACGACCCCGTTACGCGGCAGCTCCCACGCCTGGGTGAACAGCCCGGCCACGGCGCCGTCGCCGGTGCCGAAGCCGATCCGTGCGACCAGCGCCTGGTCGAGCGACACGTCGCGGACGTGGGGATCGGCGCGGGCGAGGCGGTAGGCGTGCAGCGCATCGTTGAGGACCGACAGCGCGTGTCCCAGCTCGTCGTCGCGGCGCTCGTCGTCGTCGCGGACGGCGGCCAGCCAGACCTCTGCGTGGTCGGCGGTCGAGAACGGCTTGGTCCGCACGACCGTCACGCGGCTCGTCGGCACCGCCTCCGGGGAGGCCTGTTCGACGGTCCTGCCCTTGCGTCCGCGTAGACGGCGCCGCTCCGGCGCCGCCAACGTCGAGAGCACGAGCACCGTCTCCGGGGTCTGCTCGGGGTCCTCGCGAACCATGTAGCGCCCGTCGCCGGGCCCCAACAGGAAGCCGAACTCGAGCTGGGTGAAGCCGAACAGGGGGGAGGCCATTACGGCGAACCGTCGCAGACGGCGGCGCTAGCGGCTCGGCCGAGCCGCTACTCGCCGTCGTGTGCGTCGGAAGCGGGCTTGTGGTCGTCGGCCGGTAGCGAGTACTTGGATGGCTCGGTCGGGACGACGGGATTGTCGATCTCGCGCAGACGGGCGATGAGGTCCGACCACTGCCCGGGCTCGAGGACCGCTAGCGCCTGCTGTCCGAGCTTGCGATTGGTTCCGAAGAGCGGACGGAAGCCGATGTGGATGTGGTCGGCGTGGTCTGCCATCGCCATCGTGTTCTGGCCGTAGTCGAGCAGGCTGATGATCTGGTGCGGAGCCATCGTGCCCTGGAGGCGCATGAGGCGGCGGACCGCTTGATCTGTGACCCCGCCCGGCTCCTGATGGCCGTAGATCGGTACGCCGTTGATCTGCGCGACGTCGACGGCGTTGCCCGAGGAGTGCTCCGAGACGTTGCCCGAGGCGGTCAGGAAGCTATGGCCGCTCTTCATCGACGTGACGGTCGGTCGCAAGCCGGACTCCGCGAGGTAGGCGAGCGAGGCGAGCACGCGCCGGTCGACCTGACCGGACTGGATGTCGGAGCGACCGCCCTCGTAGATCTCGATTCGCTCGTCGGCGAGAACGCGCTTCTCGAGCAGCGGCTTCGGGAGCAGGAGGATCTGGCCGATCGAGAGGCTGCCGGCCTTCGCGTCGCGGCCGTAGAGGACGTTCTTGCCCGCGGCACGGTAGATCGCCGTCGCCTCCAACAGCTTCCAGCCGTCGAGGATCGGCTTCGGATCGATCGACGGGGCGCCCTTGCCGGCGGGGCGGATCGCGAAATCGAGATGCGCGGCCTTGTCCGCATCGACCTTGCCGACCCTGCCGAGGATAGTTCCGCCGATGACCTGCGCGCCCTCCTTCAGGCGCCGCAGCCGGACGTCCTTGGCGTCGGCGCCGAACGGACGCGAGAAGTAGTTGCTGTAGGTCTCGAACTTGCCGTCCTCGCGCGCCTTGGCGGCGAGCAGCTGCTCGAGGCCGCCCGACTCGCGCGCTCCCTCGGCGCCGGGATGAGCGAACAGGCGCTCCTTGAACGGCAGGGAGGCAGTCGGCTCAGCTGGCTCGTCCGCGTCGGCGCCGGGCTCGGAGCCCTCGACGCTGTCGTCGCCCTCGGCCTCGGCCGCCTGGCTCCCGGCCGAAGCGGCCTTGACGGGCTTGGGATCCGCGTCGTCGCCGTTGGCCTTGATCGCCCGGACGTCGGTCGCGTCCTCCTTGAGCACCGGATAGTGCTCGGCGACCTCACCTAGGCCGGCGTAGGTGTAGCGGTTGCCATAGACGTCCTGGAGGACGACGTACTCGCCGAGGCGCTTGGACTCGCCGATCTCCTTGATCACGCCGTCGTTGGTGGCGACGACCGGGGAGCCCTTCTGCGCATAGATCTCGAGCGACCGGCGGTCGTCCTGGGACTCGACGACGTTCGCCGCGTTCTCGCCGACCCGGACGCGCTTGACGGCCTCCTGCTCGGTGAGGTCGTCGGCGTAGCGGGCGCGGGCGGCGACGGGGAAGCGTCCCTCGGTGAGGCCGGTCAGCGACCCGACGAGGTCGGCGGGGACACCCGAGATCAGCCGGGCGCGCAGTATCACCGAGTCGACGTACCAGTCGGCGTGGTTGTAGGCGAAGATCGCGCCCCGCACGTCGTTGTCGTAGTTGGCGGCCTTCAGATAGCGGGCCGCGGCGAAGATCGCGTCGACGGGGTTGTACGGGTCCTTGCGACCGTCCTTGTTCGCATCGACCCCGTACGCCTCCCACGACGACGGCATGAACTGCATCCAGCCGAGCGCGCCCGCTGAGGAGACGTTGAGGTTGCGGCCGTAGTCGGTCTCGATCTCGTTGATCGCCGCGAGGATCTCCCAGCGGATCCCGTACTCGATCCCCGCCGCCTGATAGATCGGCAACAGGAACAGCGGCACGCGGAACTTGCGGATCACGAAGTTCGGGACGCCCTGAGCGACGGAGGGACCTGGAAGCGCATCGAAGAAGGCCGGATTGGAAGGGGTGGGCGAGCCGTCGGGGTTGCGCAGCTCGGGACGGTCCGCACGAGCGCCACCCCCTTGGGTATCACCCTCATGTCGAGGTTGAGACTCAGGCGCCGAGCGTCGCTTGACGGTTCGCTTGTCATCGCCGCCGGACTTCTGCTCGCGGCCGGCGCTCGGGGTCGGCGCGGGATCGTCCTGCAGCGGCGCCGGGGCGGGCGTGGTCTCGGGCGCGGGCGTCGTCTCCGGGGCTGGAGTGGTCGGCGTGCTGGGCGGCGGAGGCGTCGCCTCGGTCGTCGGGGCCGGCGGATCGGGGACGGGCGTGGTCGCCGCGGGAGCCTCCTCGGCGCTCACCCACTCGACCGGGCCGAGGTCACCCGGGAGCTGGATCGCCGAGACCGGGGTGCCTGGCGGCACGTCGACGGTGACCGTGACGATCTCGCCGCTCACGAGCTTGACGGTGAGCACTCGCGTCTCCGCCGACGCCGCCACCGTGAAGCTGGTGAGAGTCGCGACCACCGCGACGCCTGCGCAAAGCAGGGAGTGCCACAGCCGCTTCTTCATCCCGGGAATCGTTCTCCTCCTTGCGCGCCCCCGGCGGGAACGCTCTTAGACGCGCGCAAGCTTATAGATCGGCTGGGCGCGAACAGAACGCTAGCTATCGGCTCGGGGAGGTACAAGGGGGATCGGTAAGTCGACGCAAAGGCTGCATCTTGCGGCCTCCATCCGCATGAGTATCGGCACCGTGGGGACGCTTCGCAAGCCCCGTACGTCGACTTGCAAGGTGGCGCGGGTCGTTTCTCCCCCGCCAGACGGCCCCGGCCCGGCTGCCTAAGGCTATACCCGAGCTTGATGCCTGAGGGTGATCGTATCGGCCGCCGGGCTCCTGTAGCCTCACGGCCCGATGACCACGGACCGCGACAGGAACTTCGTAGATCGAGTCTCACGCCAAGGCGAGGAGGCGCTCGGCAAGCTCGCCGAGGAGCTGATCGGCAATCCGGTGGTGACCGGCGCCGTGTCGCGCGCCTTCGAGGCCCGAGAGAAGGCCGTCCAGGCCCAGGAGGCCGCCCTCGGCGCGCTCAACATCCCGTCGGCGGCGGACGTCGAGCGCGTCACCCGTCGCCTCCGCTCGGTCTCCCAACGTCTCGAGTCGATCGAGGACGCCCTGGATCGTCTCGAGGAGCGCCTGGCCACACCGCCGCCGGCGCCGAAGCCTCCAGCGAGGAAGTCGCCCGCGAGGAAGCCGTCGGCGAAGTCCTCAGCCGGGAAGCCGGCCGCCAAGAAGACGGCCGCCAAGAAGACGGCCGCCAAGAAGACGGCCTAGCGACTCACCGCGGCCCAGCCGGCCTCGCCGAGCGCGATCCCCAGCGGCTCGACCTCGGCGCGTGGCATCCGCTCGCGGCCGCCAGCCGCGAGCAGGTCGGTGACGCCGAGCACGACCGCCGCCGCGACCCCGCGGCGGTCCGCGACCGCCAGCAGGGTCGCGGCCTCCATCTCGACGACGTCGGCTCCGTCGGCGACCCACTCAACGAGAGCGTCGCCGCGCGGGTCGTAGAAGAGATCCGTGGTCAGCGCCGTGACAGGCCGCGCACCGCCCGCGACGAGGGTGCTCGTCAGCGCCTCGTCGGGGGTCAGGCGGCGCTCGGCGCCCAGTGCCGCGCTCGTGCCATCGGTCGCGATCACCTCAGCGGCGGTGACCAGCTCGCCGAGCTTCAACCCCTCGCGCAGCGCGCCGCAGGTCCCGATCCGCACGAGCGTCCGCGCGCCGAGGTCGATCAACTCCTCGACCACGATGGCGGCGCTCGGGCCACCCATGCCCGTCGACTGCACGCTGAGGAGCTCGCCGTCGCGCGCGGTGCCCGTGTAGCCCCAGAGCCCGCGGTTGTGGTTGAACATCTTCGGTCCGTCGAGCAGCGCTTGGGCGACGGCCAGCGCGCGGTGCGGGTCGCCGGGCAGCAGCACGCGCTCGGCGAGCGGCGCGGCGGGCTGCAGGTGGAGGGTCGCCGGGTCGGTCACGCGCGCCACCCTACGCAGCGCGCCCGCTCGACGGTCCGCGCGGCTATCCTCGGCTCGTGCCCGAGCGTCGCGACATCCAGGAGGCCCTGAAGGAGGCGGTCGATCGCACCGTCCGAGCCACGGTCGACACCCGCGAGCGCGCCCAGGACGCCGCCGGCGGAGTCGCCGACGCCGTCAAGGGGGCCCAGGGCAACATCACTCGCAGCCGCAAGGGCGTCCTCGCGGCCGTCGAGGAGCGCCTCCCTGCCAGTCAGGACGACCTGAAGGCGCTGCGCGGCGAGCTGCGCGAGATCGACCGCCGCCTCGGCGCGATCGAGCGGCGGCTCGACCACCTGCCGCCGGCCGACTAGCGGAGGGGCGCAGCCGGACCGGTCCTACGACGGCGCATCGAACCTGGCGGGAGCGAGGTCCGGCGAGCACCGCAGCATGGTTCTCTAGCGGAGGGGCGCAGCCGGACCGGTCCTACGACGGCGCATCGAACCTGGCGGGAGCGAGGTCCGGCGAGCACCGCAGCACGGCTCTCGCTAGAAGTGGACGCCCTTCAGCAGGTACGCCATCGCGACCGCCTCGGTCGACATGTCATCGCCGGCCTTGCCGTCGGACAGCTCGCCGACGGCGCCGTCGCCTTGCCTCGCGGCGGTCGAGTCCGGGAACAGGACGTAGGCCTGGTTGAGGATGATGTCGACGGTCGAAGGCGACAGCGCGTAGAGGATCTCGCCGAACGTCCCGAGCCGCGAGGCCTTGCGCTTGGGCTTGTCGATCAGCGCGTCGCAGAGCATCTGCCCCGCCTCCTCGGGCGTCAGCGTCGGGAAGGCCTTGTAGATGTCGGTCGGCGCGATCATCGGCGTGCGCACCAGCGGCATGTAGACGGTCGTGAACTTGACGTTGTCGGCGACGCACTCCGGCGCGGCGCAGCGCGCGAAGGCGTCGAGCGCCGACTTCGATGCCACGTAGGCGGAGAACCGCGGCGTGTTGGTCTGGACGCCGATCGACGAGACGTTGAGGATGTGGCCCGACTTGCGCTCGCGCATCCCCGGCAGGAAGGCCATGATCAGCTTCAGCGCGCCGAAGTAGTTGAGCTGCATCGTGCGCTCGTAGTCGTGGAAGCGGTCGTAGGACCGCGCGACCGAGCGCCGGATCGAGCGCCCCGCGTTGTTGATCAGGACGTCGACGCCGCCGTGCTCGTCGACGATCTCCCGAGCGACGCGCTCGACGTCGTCGAGCTCGGAGAGGTCGGCGGGGTGGACATGCGCGGTCCCGCCGGCGGCTTGAATCTGCTCGGCGACCTCCTCGAGCTTCTCGCGCGTCCGCGCGACGAGGATCACGATGCCACCGGCCTCGCCGACGCGCAGCGCCGTCTCGAGCCCGATTCCCGACGACGCTCCGGTGATCACGACGCGCTTGTCCTGGATCGCGGTCGTCAGCGAGCGGTCGCGGAACAGCGCGGGGTCGAGATTGCGCTCCCAGTAGTCCCACAGCCGGCCGGCGTAGCTGTCGAGCGGCGGCACGGCGATGCCGGTCCCGCTGAGCGCGCGCTGGGTGTCGCGGGCGTCGAAGGTGCATTTGAAGTCGCGCACCTCCATCGCCTCCGGGGGGATGCCGAGGTCGCGGTAGACCTGGTTGCGGATCTTCTTGACCGTCGGCAACGCCATCACGCCGGCGCGGACCGGGGCGGGGACCGCCTTGGTCAGGTTCTCGTCGACGCGCATCGCCAGCTGCGGCGCGTGTGCCGCCTTGGCGAAGGCGTTGACCGCCTCGCCGACCGTCATCGGCTCGGGATCGACCAGGTGGAAGGTCTCGCTCGGCAGCTCCTCGTCGGCCAGGTGACCGATGTGGTCGATCGCCCGGGCGACGAAGTCGACCGGCACGATCGTGATCTTGCCGCCCTCCGGGCCGGCGAGCGGCATCCATGCGGGCAGCGCCCCGCGCAGCTTCTTGAGCAGCGTGAAGAGGTAGTAGGGACCGTCGATCTTGTCGATCTCGCCCGTCTGGGAGTGGCCTACGACGATGCCCGGCCGGTAGACGAGCGTCTTGGCCTCGACGTCGCGACGCACCATCTGCTCCGACTCGTACTTCGTCCGGTGGTAGTGGTGCGGTAGCCGCTGGCCCTCGTCGAGCATGTCCTCCTGGAACACGCCGCGGTAGTCGCCCGCTACCGCGATCGAGCTGACGTGATGGAAGCGGCCGACGTCGCGCGAGTTGGCGAGCTCGATCGCGTGCCGCGTGCCCTCGACGTTCGCCCGCTGCGCGGTCGACTCGTCGGCCTCGATGTCGTAGACGGCGGCGAGGTGGAAGAAATGGTCGATCCTCGTGTCGGTCCCCAGGATCGAGTCGTCGACGCCGAGCGCCGGCTGGGCGAGGTCGCCGGGCACCGCGACGATCCGCCCGTCGTCGACGTTCAGCCGCTGCGCGAGCGCGTCCACCTTGCCGCGCGAGCCCTCGCGCGTGAGCACGTAGATCGTCCCGTCGCGCTTGCACAGCTCCTCGACGAGGTGCCTGCCGATGAATCCCGTCGCGCCGGTTACGAAGTAGTTCACGCCGGGGCGAGTGTAACCCGCCAGCGGGCTCGCGCCACCGGAGTGCCTCCGCGACACCTGGCCGGTCGGGGCGTGCCGGGCCGCGGCGGATCTGCGAGCCGCCTCCCGCAGCGGTAGCTTCAGCAGCGCCTGTGAACGACGAGCGACTTACTCTCAAAGAGGTCGCGGAGCGGGCGGGTGTGTCGCCCGCCACGCTGCGCCGCTGGGTCAACAGCGGCCTGATCCCTCAGCTCGACGGTGGAGCCGGCGGTCCCTGGGACGTCTCGGCGGCCGCGCAGGCACAGGTGGTGGCGCGGCTGCGCGACCGCGGCCACACGATCGATCAGATCCAGGCGGCGACCGAGGACGGCCGACTTGCGTTCGGCTTCGTCGAGGAGCTCCTGCCCGACGAGGACGGCGACGCATCGCTCGAGGACGTCGCGCGGGAGACCGGTCTCGAGCCGGCGATGATCGAGCGGGTCTGGAGCAGCTTCGGACTGCCGGGCCAGGATCTCGACGCGATGTCCGACGAGGACGTAGAGGCGATGCGCGAGGCGGCCGGCGTGCTCTCGACCGGCCTCCCGCTCGTCGCCTCGCTGCAGCTGGCGCGCGTGTACGGGCAGGCGCTGTCGCAGATCGCCGACGCCGAGGTGCGGCTGATCCACCTCTACGTCCACGAGCCGCTGATGCGCGAGGGCGTGCCCGGCCTCGAGATGGCCGACCAGATGGAGAACCTCGCGCGCGACCTGCTGCCGCGTTCCGCGACGTTGATGGAGTACCTGCACCGGCGCTTCCTCCAGCACTTCGTCGCCCAGGACGTCGTCGGTCACATGGAGGTCGAGCTCGACGGCGAGGTCGACCTCGGCCGCCTGCGGGTCGGAATCTGCTTCTGTGACCTCGCCGGCTACACGCGCTTCACCGAGGAGGAGGGCGACGAGCAGGCGCTCTCCTATGTCGAGCGGTTCGTCGACCGTGTCACGGACACGCTGCCCGACGACGCGCGCGTGGTCAAGACGATCGGCGACGAGGTGATGATCGTCGGCCAGGACATCCGCGCGCTGACGGAGTGGGCGGTTCGCTTCCAGGCCGAGTTCCGCGAGCGGCCCGAGCCGCGCATCGGCATCCACTACGGCGCCGCGCTGTACCGTGACGGCGACTACTTCGGCCGCGAGGTCAATCTCGCGTCGCGCGTCGTCGCCCGCGCGCGCGGAGGCGAGGCGATCGTCACCGACGCGGTCGTCGAGCAGGCATCCCAATCCGACCGCCTCTCCTTCGAGGGCATCGGGCAGGTCAAGCTCAAGGGCTTCGACGAGCCACGCCAGCTCTGCCGCGCCACCGGCTCCTCCCGATGACCGACACCGCCGATCGCGGCGCGGCGCTGGAGGCCGCCCGCGCCAGCGGTCTCGTCGAAGAGGGGCAGCCGCTCCTGACGATGCTCTCCGGCGGCGCCGACTCCGTCTGCCTGCTCGACGTCGCGCTGCAGCTCGGCGCCGACGTGACCGCCCTGCACGTCAACTACGGGCTGCGCGACGCGGCGGAGGACGACGAGCGGCACTGCCGCGACCTATGCGCGCGCCTCGGCGTCGCCCTGATCGTCGAGGCCGCGCCCCTGCCAGCCGAGGGAAACGTCCAGGCGCTCGCCCGCGACGCGCGCTACCGCCTCGCCGAGCGCCACGCGATCGGCGACTACGCCGCCGCCCACACCCTCTCCGACCAGGCCGAGACGGTGCTCTACCGCCTCGCCGTGTCGCCCGGTCGCCGGCCACTGCTCGGGATGACGCCTCGCCGAGGCCGCCTCGTCCGGCCCCTGCTCGGCGCAACGAGGGACGAGACCCGCGCCCACTGCCAGGCCCGCGGCCTCCAGTGGCGCGAGGACGCCTCCAACGCCGACCCCCGCTTCGCCCGCGCCCGCGTACGCCACGGCCTGCTCGAGCAGCTCCGCGAGATCGCCCCCACCGCCGAGCGCACCATCGCCGAGACCGCCGCCCAGCTCCGCGACGAGGCCGAAGCCCTCGACGCCGCCGCCACGGCCGCCCTCGATCGCCTCGGTGGCGGCCCGGCCGTGGAGGCAGCCGCGCTGGCCGAGCTGGGACCCGCCTTGGCCCGGTTGGTGCTGCGGCGGCTGGCCGAGCGCGAGACGGGAGGGTCGCATCCGCTTACGCGGTCGGATGTGGATGCGGTGCTGGCGCTTGCGGGCGTCCGTGGTACGCCGGGTCCGGGGGATGCCCGTTCCGCTTGGGAATCGCTGCTCGGGCATCCCCCGGCCACGGCTGAGCCGGCCGGGTGGCGGGATGGCTCGGGATCGCGCGCGCTGGATCTCGGCGGTGGCCTACGCGCGATCGCCGAGTACGGAACGCTGCGCTTCCAGCTGGGACCGGCGGCTCCCGCGCCCGAGCCCGTGACCCTCTCCATCCCAGGCGAAGCTCGCTTCGGTCGCTGGCGCATCGAGGCCCGCGCCGGCGGCGGGGGCGAGGTCGAGCTGGACGCCGCCGCCCTCGGCGACGGCGTCACGGTCCGCGGCTGGCGCGACGGCGACCGCATCCGCCCGCTCGGCCTCGGCGGCACCAAGACGCTCCAAGACCTCTTCACCGACCGCAAGGTCCCACGCGAGCTGCGCCGCTCGCTCCCAATCCTCGAAGCCGACGGCGAGATCGCCTGGGTAGCCGGGCTCGCCGTCGGAGAGCGCTTCGCTCCAGCCAAAGCCACGTCGGAGCGCGTCGGATTGTCAGCGCGCTTGACGTAGCGGGGACGACGGATACCCCAGCGGAACGATTCCCAAGTGGAGCTGGGGTATCCGTCGTCCCCGCGAACCAGCCGCGCCGATCCCGAGGCCGTAGACTCGCCACCCCGTGGCGGCTCCAGAGATCGGCGAGATCCTCGTCCAGCGCGACGACCTCGCACACCGCGTCAAGGAGCTCGCCGAGCAGATCTCGCGCGACTACGCCGGCCGCTCGATCCTGCTGATCGGCGTGCTGAAGGGCGCGATGTTCTTCCTCAGCGACCTGATGCGCCAGCTCGAGGTCGAATGCGAGGTCGACTTCATGGCGGTCGCGTCCTACGGCTCGTCGACCAGCTCGAGCGGCGTCGTGCGGATCCTCAAGGACCTCGACGGGCCGATCGAGGGCCGCGACGTGCTGATCGTCGAGGACATCGTCGACTCCGGCCTGACGCTCAGCTACCTGCTGCGCACGCTGCGGGCGCGCGAGCCCGCCTCGGTCGAGGTCTGCGCACTGCTGACCAAGCCCGAGCGGCGCAAGGTGGACCTGCCGATCCGCTACGTCGCCTTCGAGATCCCCAACCGCTTCGTGATCGGCTACGGCCTCGACCATGCCGAGCGCTTCCGCAACCTGCCTTACGTCGCGGTCCTCGACGGGCCCGCGTCCTGAGCGCCCTGACCGCCGTCCACAAGGGGCGGGAGGGTCGCTACACCCTTGCTAGGCTGTCGTTTCACCCGCTAAGGCGAAACTTCGACATCTACCCGTCGCATTCAGTCCGCGCGGGTCGCGGTCGATAGAGAGAACTCCTGTGAGCCGATTCTTCAAGAGCGCCGCATTTCCGATTCTGATCGTCGTCGTGCTGGCGTTCTTCGCCCAGAAGCTGATCAGCCCGGGCGAGCAGAAGAAAGACACGAGCTACAGCCAGTTCGTGACCCAGGTCGACAACGACCAGGTCAAGAAGGTCACGCTCAACACCAAGAACAACCGGATCGACGTCGAGCAGCGCAACGGCGACAAGTACGAGACCGCGTACCCGGACAACACCGAGCAGAACCTCGTCAACCAGCTCAAGGCGGCCGACGTCGACGTCGACGTCAAGGCGAAGTCCGGCAGCGGCTGGCTGACGGCGCTCACCTACATCCTGCCGTTCGTGATCTTCCTGCTGTTCTGGCTCTTCATCATCAACCAGATGCAGGGCGGCGGCTCGAAGGTCATGTCGTTCGGCAAGTCGCGCGCGAAGCGGATGTCGGTCGACTCGCCGAAGATCACCTTCCGCGACGTCGCCGGAGTCGACGAGGCGGTCGAGGAGCTGCACGAGATCAAGGAGTTCCTCGAGAACCCGAAGAAGTTCCAGGCGCTGGGAGCGCGAATCCCGAAGGGCGTGCTGCTCTACGGGCCGCCGGGCACCGGCAAGACGCTGCTGGCGCGCGCCGTGGCGGGCGAGGCCGGCGTGCCGTTCTTCTCGATCTCCGGGTCCGACTTCGTCGAGATGTTCGTCGGCGTCGGCGCCTCGCGCGTGCGTGACCTCTTCGAGCAGGCGAAGCAGAACAGCCCCTGCATCATCTTCATGGACGAGATCGACGCCGTCGGCCGCCACCGCGGCGCGGGCATGGGCGGCGGCCACGACGAGCGCGAGCAGACGCTCAACCAGCTGCTCGTCGAGATGGACGGCTTCACGATGACCGACAACATCATCCTGATCGCCGCGACCAACCGGCCCGACATCCTCGACCCGGCGCTGCTGCGCCCCGGCCGCTTCGACCGCCAGATCGTCGTCGATCGCCCCGACCGCAAGGGCCGCGCCAAGATCCTCGAGGTCCACACGCGCGGCAAGCCGCTCGCCAAGCACATCGACCTCGACAACCTCGCCGCGCAGACGCCCGGCTTCACCGGCGCCGACCTGCAGAACCTCGTCAACGAGGCGGCGCTGCTGTCGGCCCGCCAGGGCAAGCGCGAGATCGACCACATCCAGCTCGAGGAGGGGATCATGCGCGTGATCGCCGGCCCCGAGAAGAAGACGCGCGTGATGAGCGAGAAGGAGCGGCGGATCACCGCGTACCACGAGATGGGCCACGCGCTCGTCGCGCACTTCCTCGAGAACACCGACCCGGTCCACAAGATCTCGGTGATCTCACGCGGCCAGGCGCTGGGCTACACGATCTCGCTGCCGACCGAGGACAAGTTCCTCACCACCCGCGCCGAGCTGCAGGACACGATGGCGATGACGCTCGGCGGCCGCGCCGCCGAGGAGATCGTCTTCGGCGAGGTGACCACCGGCGCCTCGAACGACATCGAGAAGGTCACGGCGACCGCCAAGCAGATGGTGATGCGCTTCGGGATGTCGGAGAAGCTCGGCCCGCGCGTCTTCGGCCACGACCAGGGTCAGCCGTTCCTCGGCCGCGAGTACTCCTCGGAGCCCGACTACTCCGACGACGTCGCGCGCGAGATCGACGACGAGATCCGCCGTGTCGTCGAGGAGGCACACCAGTCGGCGCGCGACATCCTCGGCCAGCACCGCGAGGACCTCACCCACACGTCGGAGATACTGCTGCGACGCGAGACGATCGAGCGCGAGGAGTTCATCCAGCTGCTCGACGGCAAGAGCGAGCTCGACGTCTTCGGCCCGGACGAGCCGGTGCTGCCCTCCGGAACGCCGGAGCCCGCCGAGGAGCCGGCCGTCCGCAAGCCCGAGCGGGGCCCGACGCCGCTCCCGCGCCCGGGGCTCGCCGGCGGCACCGCCGACTGACCTTTGAGGACGCCCTACACCGTGATGGGCGTCGTCAACGTGACGCCCGACTCGTTCTCCGACGGTGGCCTCTTCCTCGATCCCGACTCCGCCGTCGCCCACGGCGAGCGGCTGCGCGACGATGGCGCGACGATCCTCGACGTCGGCGGCCAGTCGAGCCGCCCGGGCGCCGAGCCGGTGTCCGAGGAGGTCGAGCTCGAGCGCGTCGTGCCGGTCGTCGAGCGGCTCGCCGCGGCCGGCGCTCGCATGTCGATCGACACCACGAAGCTCGGCGTGGCGAAGGCGGCGCTCGACGCGGGAGCCGAGATCGTCAACGACATATCCGCCCTGCGCTTCGCGCCCGAGCTCGCGGGACTGGTCGCCGACCGCGGCGCCGGCTGCTGCCTGATGCACATGCGCGGCGAGCCGCGCACGATGCAGGCGAGCCCTCGCTACGAGGACGTCGTCGCGGAGGTCAAGGCGTTCCTCGAGCAGCGGCTCGCGTTCGCCGTCGGCGAGGGGATCGGCGAGGAGAAGGTATGGCTCGACCCCGGCATCGGCTTCGGCAAGACCGTCGAGCACAACCTCGAGCTGCTGCGGCGCCTCGACGAGATCTGCGCGATCGGCCGGCCGGTCGTCGTCGGGACGTCGCGCAAGGGGTTCATCGGCCGGATCACCGGACGATCGGAGGGCGAGCGCCTGGCCGGGACGATCGCCACGAACGTGCTGGCGCTCGAGCGTGGCGCATCGGTGTTCCGCGTCCACGACGTGCGCGAGGTCGGCGATGCGCTGGCGGTGGCTGCTGCTACGGTCGGGCGCTCCGGCGGGTTGGCCGCCGACCCCGCCCAAGGAGACAGCAGATGATCGACGACCGCGATCCGCTCGATCCCGACGACGATCTCGACGAGCGCGACTTCGACGACGACGACGAGGTCCCCGAGCCGACGGTCACCGTCGAGATCACCGGCTTGTCGCTCTACACCCGCCACGGCGTCTCGGAGGCCGAGCGTGAGCTCGGTCAGCGGCTGGTGCTCGACGTCGCCTTCGAGCTGACCGATTGCGACGCGATGGTCACCGATCGCGTCGAGGACACCGTCGACTACGCGGAGGTCTGCGAGCAGGTCGCCCTGGCCGCGCAGGAGCGGTCGTACCGGACGCTCGAGCGGCTCTGCGCGTCGGTCGCCGACCGCCTGATGACGCGCTATGGAGCCGACTCCGTGCGGGTCAAGGCGGCGAAGCCGGAGCCGCCGATCGCCCTGCCGGTCGACGAGGTCTCGGTAGAGGTCTGGCGCGAGGCCTGACCGCATGCGCGGCTATCTGGGGCTGGGGTCGAACGAAGGCGATCGGCACGGGGCGCTGAGCGCGGCGCGTGAGGAGCTGGCGCGTCACGGCGTGACGGTCGTCGCCGCATCGTCGGTCTACGAGACGGCGCCGCAGGGCGAGGTGCTCGACCAGCCCGACTTCCTCAACGCCTGTCTGGCGATCGATACGGATCTTGGCCCCGAGGAGCTGCTGGACGCCTGCAAGGAAGTCGAGCACGGCCTCGGCCGCGTCTCCGGCGGTCCGCGCCACGGGCCGCGCCCGATCGACGTCGACCTGCTACTGCTCGGCGATCTCGTCCACCGCTCCGAGCGGTTGACGCTTCCGCATCCCGAGGTCACCGCTCGCCGCTTCGTCCTCGAGCCGCTGCTCGAGCTCGACCCGGAGCTCGCGCTGCCCGACGGCACGCCGCTCGCGATCGGCCTCGACGCGGTGGCCGACCAGCCGGTTCGACGAGCAGGCGCCTTGTGACGGCACCCCCAATACGGGGGGAATGACGGCCGAGACCATGGGCGATCGCTGCGCGGCGGGCAATCCTGACCCCATAACCTTCACCGAGACAGCCAACTTCCGCGGTGACGACCATGCCTGCCTGGTCGAGGCTTCGCTCGCCTGCCGCGTCTGCCTCTCCGGCCGAATCGACTGGTCGCTGCGCGTCGAGGACTGGGACCACGAGGTCGTCTGCCGCTGCCGGGCCTGCGGCGACGAGCGGGTCGTCTCGCTGACCGGCGACCAGGCGCTGCGGCTCGCCCTGACAGCGGAAGGCTGAAGCGGATCCCGGCCGCCCGGCTCCGCTGGCATCGGGCGGTAGCGGCGGGCATCGCGCTGCTGTAGACCTTGGGCATGGCCGAGGCCTCCGCCAGCGTCCCGTCGACAGAGCCGCTCGACGCGATGGTCGAGCTGCTCGCGGGCCTCGACGCCGACAGCGGCGAGGGCGGTCGCGCCTTCTACGATCGCCTCTGCCAGGCGATGTGCCGCCTGACCTCGATGGAGCGGGCCGGACTGCTGCTGTACGAGGAGGCGCGCCGGATCGTCGTCCCGGCGGGCAGCCACGGCTTCGACACGGAGCTGGTCGGCGAGGTCCACGGAACGCTCGAGGAGACGCCGATCGCCCAACGCGCGCTCGCCGAAGATCGTGTCGTCGAGACGGCGGCCGGCGAGCTGGACGGCCAGGTCCCCGCGCGCTACGCCGAGCTGCCCGGCATCACCTCGCTGACCTGCACGCCGGTGTCGGCGGGCGGCCGCTGGCTCGGCGTCATCTTCGCCGACCGCGGCGGACCGCCGTTCGAGCTGACCGAGCGCGAGCGCCACACCATGTGGACGCTCGGCAAGACCGCGGCGCTGGCGGCCAGCGCGCGGATCGCCGCGACCCAGCACGAGCGCGCTCGCCTCCTCTCGGAGCGTGTCGACCTCGCGCGCGAGGTCCATGAGCGCGTCATGCAGCGACTGTTCGGGGTCTCGCTCGTGCTCGGCGCGGAGACCGAGCTGACGTCCGACGAGCGCCGCCGCTGTGCCGACGAGATCCAGGCGGCGGTGGCCGATCTCCGTCACGCGCTCGCCCGCCCGGTCGCTCCGCCGCCCCCGGACATCGGGGCGACGCTGCGTCAGGAGCTCGATCGGCTCGGCTCCAGCTACGACGGGCCACCGCTCGAGATCGAGTGGGACCCGGGGGTCGAGGTCCCGCGACAGCTGGAGGCGCTCTCGCAGGCCGTGCTCGCCGAGGCGCTGCGCAACGCCCACAAGCACGCCGACCCGAGCCGGATCGGCGTACGCGTGAGCGCCCAAGACGGGACCTTCGTGCTCGAGGTGGTCAACGATGGCGTGGACGGCTCACAGCGTGGCCGCGGCGCCGGGATGGGCCTCCGCCTCGCGGCGCTCGACGCGCTGCAGAGCGGCGGTGTCGTCGACTTCGGGCCGACCGGCGACGGCGACCACGAATGGCGCGTGCGGCTCGTGGTGCCGCTCGGAGGCGATCGGCGGTGAACGACCATCCGATGGATCGCCGCCGCCTGCGGGTGCTGATCGTCGACGACCACGACGTGGTCCACTGGGGCTTTCGCCTGCTGTTGACCGAGCAGCCCTGGGTGGAGCGCTGCCTGACGGCGCGCAACGGCGAGGAGGCGCGCGAGCTCGCCCGCCGCTACGAGCCGCACGTCGCGCTCGTCGACCTGTTCGTCGGCGAGGAGTCGGGCGCCGAGATGTGCGAGGCGCTGCGGCGCGAGTCGCCGACGACGCGCGTGCTGCTGATCTCGGGCGCCGGCTGGATCTCGCCGCAGGCGGCCAAGGCCGCGGGCGCGTCCGGGTTCGTGTCGAAGGACTGGGGCGCCGGCGACGTCGCCGCCGCTGTGCGGACGGTCGGCAACGGTCGCACGGTCTTCGCCGCCGCCAAGGAGCAGCCGCGGGCGCCGCTGTCGCCGCGCGAGCGCGACGTGCTCGGCCTGCTGGTCACCGGCGCCACCAACCGCGAGATCGCGGCCCAGCTCCACCTCTCGCCGCATACCGTCAAGGAGCACACCAGCAGCGTCTATCGCAAGCTCGAGGTCCGCAACCGCGCCGAGGCGGTCCAGCGAGCCGAGCGCCTGGGCCTGACGGTCTGACGGCAGGGATAGATTCCTCCGCATGCTGCTCGCCGTCGACGTCGGCAACACCCAGACGCATGTCGGGCTCTTCCGCGGCGACGAGCTGCTCGAGCACTGGCGCTTCCACACCTCGCGCACGGCGACCGCCGACGAGCTCGCCGTCGTGCTCGGCGGCCTGCTGCGCCTACGCGAGAGCTCGCTGCGCGACATCGACGCGATAGTCGTCTCGTGTGTCGTCCCGACGCTCGCGCAGGAGTACGACGAGGTCAGGCGACGCTACCTCGGCGGTGGCGGAGCGCTCGTCGGTCCCCAGCTCAAGACCGGCATGCCGATCCGCATCGACGACCCGCGCGAGCTCGGCGCCGACCGCCTCGTCAACGCGATCGCCGCCTACGAGAAGTGCGGCGGCGCCTGCATCGCCGTCGACTTCGGGACGGCGCTCAACTACGACGTCGTATCGGCCGAGGGGGAGTACCTCGGCGGCGTCATCTCACCAGGCGTCGAGATCTCGATCGAGGCGCTCACCCAACGCGCCGCCGCTCTTCCCAAGGTCCGCCTCGAGCCACCTCGAGCGGCGATCGGCAAGGGCACGCGCGAGGCGATCCAGTCCGGCGTCATCTACGGCTACGCCGGCCAGGTGGACGGGCTCCTCGGGCGCCTGCGCGAGGAGCTCGCCGACGAGGCCACCACGATCGCGACCGGCGGCTGGGCGCACGCGATCGTCCCCCACTGCGAGCAGGTCGACGAGCTCGACGACCTGCTCACCCTGACCGGCCTCCGCCTCATCTGGGAGCGGAATCGCCCATAAGCTAGGGAGCGTGCGCTCCCTGACCGACAGCTGGAAGCTCGCCCACCTCGAGCTGCCCAACCGGCTCGTGCTGGCGCCGCTGGCCGGGATCGGCAACTGGTTCGTGCGCCTGCAGGCCAAGCGTCACGGCGCCGGCCTCGTCGTCTCGGAGATGGTCTCCAGCTTCGGCCTCAGCTACGGCAACGAGCGCACGGTCGACCAGTTCCTGCGCATTCATCCCGAGGAGCACCCCGTCTCGATGCAGCTGTTCGGCCACGACGCCGACGTCATGCGCGAGGCGGCGGCGATGGTCGCCGAGGCCGGAGCCGACGTCGTCGACCTCAACATGGGCTGCCCGGTGCGCAAGGTCTGCAAGACCGGCGCCGGCGCGGCTCTGCTCGACGACCCCGACAAGGCGGTCGCGATCGCCAAGGCGGCGGGGGAGGGCAGCGGCTTGCCGGTGACCGTCAAGCTGCGGCCCGGTCAGCGCCCCGGCGACCGAGCCGGCGTCCGGCTGGCGCGGCGCCTGGTCGACGAGGCCGGCGTCGCGGCGATCTCCTTCCATCCCCGCCACGCCTCCCAGCAGCACAAGGGCAAGCCCGACTACGACCTCGCCCGCGAGGTCGTCGACGCGCTCGACGTGCCGGTGATCGTCTCCGGCGGCCTGCTCTCCGACGAGCGCGCCTTCGAGGCCTTCGAGCGCTCCGGCGCCGCGGCCGTGATGCTGGCGCGCGGCTCGCTCGGCAACCCCTGGATGTTCGAGCGCCTGCTGGGCGCGCGCGACGGCGAGCCGACGCCCGCCGAGGTGCTCGAGGAGCTGCGCTGGACGATCGACCGCTGCGAGGAGCACCTCGGCGTCGAGCGCGCGGGCCACTACCTGCGCAAGTTCTACCCGTGGTACGCCGAGCGGCTCGCGCTGACCAAGGCGGGCACGCAGGAGCTCGTTACCGCCCCCACGACCGCCGCCGCGCGCGCCGCCGTCGAGCGCCTGCGTGATACGACGGGCGCCTCGGTCGTCGCCGCGTGATCGCCGGCCGCCTCGTCCGCTCGCGCGCCGACGTGCGCCGATCGCTCGGCTGGTCGCTGGTCGCGGGGCTCTCGATCGCCGCCCTGACGGCCGCGGTCGCCGTGGTCGAGGGATCCTTCGACGACGCCGACTGGCGCGTGATCGGGACCAGCCTCGGCTTCGCCGTCTTCAGCGCGACCGGAGCCGCGGGGGCCTCGCTGCGCCTGCGCCGCCCGGGCGAGCGATCGCAGCTGCTGGGCGCCGCGGCCCTGGTCGCGGCGCTCGCCGCGTTCGCCTTCCTGGTGGTGGCGCTCTGGATCGATCGCGAGGGCGACGCGATCTGGCACTGGTGGGGGGTCGCGACCCTGATCGCGCTGGGCACCTCCCACGCGGCGCTGGTCATCGCGGCGCGCAGCGCCGCCGACGCGCCGGTCGTCGACTTCCTAGTCCGCGTCTCGCTGGCGTGCGGAGCGGTCGACACCTCGATCGCGGTCCTGCTGGTGGCCGGGACGATCGACGAGGGGCCGGCCGAGGGCTTCGCCCTGCTGGTGATCGCGCTCGTGCTCTCGACCGCGCTGACGCCGATCGTGCGCCGGCTCGTGGTGGCTCCCGCCGCGACGGCCGACCCGGTGGCGCGGGGCTCCCGCGACGTGGGGGCGGAGCTGCTCGAGATCGCGTCTCGCGTCGAGGCGCTGGCCGGGCTCGACAGGGCCCGCGCGACCGAGCTGCGCCGCCACGCGGACGGCCTGCGAGCCAGCGCCAGGCAGCGCTAGCGCCGCGCCCGGAGAGGTTCGCTGCGCCGGCCAGGGCGGTTGCTACACTCACGCGCTCCCTCCGGCGGCATGGTCGAGGTTCGGGGGGTTTTCCTATGCCGAGAGAGACACTCCTCACACCCAATGGGCTCGCCGATCTCAAGGACAAGATCGAGCATCTCTCGACGGTCCGCCGTCGTGAGGTGGCGGCTCGGATCAAGGAGGCGCGCGAGTTCGGCGACATCTCCGAGAACTCCGAGTACGACGACGCGAAGAACGAGCAGGCGATGCTCGAGAAGCAGATCGCCGAGCTCGAGGAGAAGCTGCGCAGCGCGCGCCTGATCGACGAGAAGAACGTCGACACCGACACGGTCGGCGTCGGCGTCCTGGTCCATGTCAAGGACCAGAAGACCGACAAGTCGACGAAGTTCAAGATCGTCGGCTCGGCTGAGGCCGACCCGGCGGAGCAGCGGCTCTCGAACGAGTCGCCGGTCGGCAAGGCGCTGATCGGCCACAAGCGCGGCGACGTCGTCTCGGTGCCGGTACCCCGTGGCCCGACTCGCAAGCTGAAGATCACGAAAATAGAGGCCGCCTGACGCTCTGGCGGTCGCTGGCGGCTGCAAACCTGCGGCTGCCCTGGTTTTCGCTCGCCAGCGAGCGCCAGGGAACGTTGAAATAGGGTTCCCGCCCGTGAGCGACGACCGACGCGAGAAGCTGGAGCAGTTGCGCGCGGACGGCGTCGAGCCGTTCCCCCATGCCTATCCGGGCGTCGTGGCGACCGGCGTCGTGCGCGAGGCGCATGGCGACCTCGACGACGGCGAGGAGACCGATGCGGGATATCGGGTCGCCGGACGGCTGGCGGCCCGGCGCGGGCACGGCGGGGCGGCGTTCCTCGACGTCGTCGACCGCTCGGGGCGGATCCAGATCCAGGCGAAGCGCGACGTGCTGGGCGAGGAGTCCTTCGACGCGCTGACGTCGCTCGACCTCGGCGACCTGATCGGGATCGACGGCACCGCGTTCAAGTCGCGGCGCGGCGAGCTGACGCTGCGCGCGACCGCCTGGCGGCTGCTGGCGAAGTCGCTGCTACCGCCGCCGGACAAGTTCCACGGGCTCGAGGACGTCGAGACGCGCTACCGTCGCCGTGAGCTCGACCTGATCGCCAACGAGGACGCGCGCGACCTGTTCATCCTGCGCTCGCGCGTGATCGCGGCGATCCGTCGCTGGCTCGACGGGCGCGGCTTCCTCGAGGTCGAGACGCCGATCCTGCAGCCGCTCTACGGAGGGGCCCTGGCGCGGCCCTTCACCACCCATCACAACGCGCTCGACCGCGAGCTGTACCTGCGGATCGCGCCGGAGCTGTACCTCAAGCGGCTGATCGTCGGCGGCCTCGAGCGCGTGTACGAGATCGGCAAGGACTTCCGCAACGAGGGGCTGTCGCCGAAGCACAACCCCGAGTTCACGATGCTCGAGTGGTACGAGGCCTACGCCGACTACGGAGACATCGCGGCGGAGCTCGAGGAGCTGGTGTCGTTCGTCGCCGCCGAGGTCGGCTACGCGGGTGAGATCGACTTCTCGGCGCCGTGGCGGCGCGTCACGCTGCGCGACGCGATCATCGAGCGGACCGATGTCGACGTGCTTGCCCACCGGGACCGCGACGCGCTCGTGGCGGCCGCGAAGGAGCGCGGCATCGGCCTCGACCCGACCGAGGTCTGGTCGCAGCTCGTCGACGAGCTGCTGTCCAAGCACGTCGAGCCGAAGTTGACGGACCCGACCTTCGTCGTCGACTACCCGGTCGAGCTGTCGCCGTTCGCCAAGGCGCACCGCTCCGCCCCCGGGCTGGTCGAGCGATTCGAGTGCTTCGCGGGCGGGATGGAGTTCTCCAACGCCTTCACCGAGCTCAACGATCCCGACGAGCAGCGGGCCCGCTTCGAGCAGCAGGGCCGTCACAGCGCCGCGGGCGACGACGAGGCCCAGCCCTACGACGAGGACTTCGTCCGCGCGCTCGAGCAGGGCATGCCGCCGACCGGCGGAATCGGCATCGGAATCGACCGCCTGGTGATGCTGCTCTCCGGCCGCAAGTCGATCCGCGAGGTCGTGCTGTTCCCCGCGCTGCGCACCTGACTTGCTAGCCGGACCCCGTTGTTAGACTGGACCGTCAGTTCCCCGGCAGCAACCCCCGAACGAAGGACTCGAGCCGTGTTTGAGCGCTTCACAGAGCGGGCCCGCCAAGTAGTCGTACTTGCGCAGGAGGAGGCCCGCATCCTCAAGCACAACTACATCGGCACCGAGCACATCCTGCTCGGCCTGCTCCGCGAGGAGGAGGGTCTCGCCGCGCGCGTGCTCGAGTCGCTCGACATCACCGTGGAGCGCGTCCGCGCCCAGGTGGTGCGGATCGTCGGCTCCGGCGAGGAGGTCACGTCGGGGCAGATCCCGTTCACGCCACGGGCGAAGAAGGTGCTTGAGCTGGCCCTGCGCGAGGCGCTGTCGCTGGGCCACAACTACATCGGCACCGAGCACATCCTGCTCGGCCTGGTGCGCGAGAACGAGGGCGTCGCTGCCCGCATCCTGCTCGACTTCGACGCCGACTCCGAGAAGATCCGCAACGAGGTCATCCGGATGCTGTCGGGCCCCGGCGGCCGGCAGCGCCAGGGGAGTCAGGGCCAGCAGCAGGGCGAGGGCAAGAAGAGCTCGAAGCTGCTCGACCAGTTCGGGCGCAACCTGACCAAGCTGGCCGCCGAGGGCAAGCTGGATCCGGTCGTCGGTCGCGAGACCGAGGTCGAGCGGATCATGCAGATCCTCTCGCGCCGCACCAAGAACAACCCGGTGCTGATCGGCGAGCCGGGCGTCGGCAAGACCGCCGTCGTCGAGGGCCTCGCCCAGCGGATCACCAGCGGCGAGGTGCCCGAGCTGCTGAAGAACAAGCAGATCTACACGCTCGACCTGGCGGCGCTGGTCGCCGGCTCGAAGTACCGCGGCGAGTTCGAGGAGCGCCTCAAGAAGGTGAT